>Ga0315291_10003292_pt1 | contig 20916 bp, 8 predicted proteins | sample YL17G12_20_MG_FD_203070 | JGI IMG/M metagenome (GOLD analysis project Ga0315291, IMG submission 203070) | Sediment microbial communities from Yellowstone Lake, YNP, Wyoming, USA - YL17G12_20 | ecosystem: Environmental > Aquatic > Freshwater > Lake > Sediment | place: USA: Wyoming | collected...
GAATCCGCCCAGTTTCCAGCCGTAAACGCGTTCCCAGTATTCAAAACACGGCCTCAAATCCATGCGGCAAGATGATCGTTGGGAAGAATTGCAGCGTTCAACACCCTAACAAGATATTAATATGACAGAAGTGTTTATTCATGCAAGCTGGTGGTCGTGATTCACAATCAGTGGCATATTGTGGCGTCGTCCGTCGTGCGTCGTCATGCCCCGTATTTCAATACGAGGTTCGTGACTTAAGGTGTGCTGACGCCACATGCCCTTGCCAGGAAACTCAGGCAAAGGTTCGCTGAGGGATTTTAATCCCTCATTCCCGAAGCATTGATATGGGCACAATCCAATAGTGATTTGGAGGAAAATGCTGGCAAGGACGTGCGGTAGGAAGAACTGCTCTCCGCGTTTAAAGCAAGTGGAAGATTCTTTGGCACCTGGAACATCACGCACGGGAAACCTCCAATTGCCCCCTCAAATCCACGATCGGGATACGAACAATATGCTTGTCAATGGCATTTCCCAGGTTCAGCGTACTGGTGGAGGCATCATGACCGAGTGGGAGTTCTTCTCGTCGTCATGCCTCGTATTTCAATACGGGGTTCGTGACTTTCGTTGGGAACGTAATCGACCATCGAACGAGAGCGTCTTTGCCAATTCCCTCGCTGAGAGGTTGTAACCCCTTTTCTCGGCTTCATCCAAATAATCAGTTAAACCAGTAATCAATCCATTAGTTGAAGAAATGACTCACGTGCAATGTATATATCTAATTCCGATAGATTGAAGAATTTACCGACATATACCCACTTAAGATGATGCAGTCATACTCGTTCCAGGAGGGTACGGTTCTTGGAGGACCGATACTTTTCAAGGAACCGGACGAGGATTTATCCCGAAGAATCAAAATGGATAAAATATATTGGTTGCTCCTGCCAGTATGTTTGATCCTTGCTATTACATATCCTTACATTTTAGCCTTGATATTCAAATTCAAATTGGTATCCGGTGTTGCCGAGGCTGCAGGAATATTTACGGTCATTATTGTTCTGTTTATATTCAATGTCGAGTTTTGGAAGAAGACACCAAGGACAAGCGTAGTTGTCTATAGAGATGGTATCTCCCTTGGATATGGTATAAAACCCTATTATCGATTCTCGGATCTTCACTATGTAGAAGAATTCATTTACGAGGACACACAAGGATTCATACACACATATATTGGTCTTACTTCTAATGATGGCAATCTCGTAAGATGTTTCAAAGAATTGCGTATTGAAAAAGTCTATAAAGATTTCCTTAACACATTAACGAAGCATTTTTCTGGGTTAAAAAAGGGAATACCGTGGACCAAAGATGCGGAATCGTTGATTTCTTCTATGGTCGGACCCAAGGGACCAATGCATTTTGTAATTGAACAGATGGCATTGCATCAACACGTTAAAATGATAGACCTGGAATTTATTCGTACGAACTGGCAAAATGTCTCAAAGGACCAAAGGTTTTCATATGAATTTCGGAAACTTGCAAAGAAGCGTTGGGGAAATTCGCAGTCATTAAATCTCGAGGTGAATCCAAAAATGGTCAGCGGGAGGAAGGGTGCATGAAAATGTTCGATGGACGCGTCGTCGTCATGCCTCGTATTTCAATACGGGGTTCGTGACTTTCGTTGGGGACCGGGAGCCCGGAATATGGTTGCAGGAATTACTTCGAAAGAGCAGCTTGTGGGGTTCGTACCTTTCATGGGGGACAAGGTGCAGACATGATGAATAAATCTTTCAAGCCTCGGAAACTAAATGAACGGGTGGGCTAATTGCATTCACAAGCGGCGCGAGATAGAACAAAATTCAAACTAACTATTTGTGTGGCAGTAATTTGTTTTATGTTAATATTTCTAGGCATTTGTGCTATATGGGGCTCCACGGACAGTATAAAACGCCAAAACGAATTGAATAATCGTATTAAGAAGATCAATCCAACAAATCCTTCGGTAATATCCAATGAGTCGATGTCAAAACATTATCAAGCTATTGCCGTAGGATATGTCTATGTATTGCTTGGTATAATTTTCCTCTTCTTGGTTCTCTTCGATTATTTCAGGAATACGAAACCAATTAAATGATAACTCTCATGCCATCGTATATCGTGCGTCGACTGTCGCACGCTAATGACTTCAACATAATGTTCGTAATAATGATTTTTAAGAGATAAAACGAGTCGAAGAAATTCACATTTGTCTTTTAGGACCCAATAAACGATGCTAATATAATGCAAAGATCAATTCGTACAAAGCTGGTGGTCGTCAAACATGCTGGTGCATATTCTGATTATGGAACACGAAAAGTGCATCGATTAATCCGGTCAATCGACGGTGGCCGCTGGGCTATTGTGGACATTCCCTCGTGGAAGCATTGATATGGACACAATCCAATTATGATTTGGAGGAACATGCCGGCAAGGACGTGCGGCAGAAGGAACATCTCTCTGCGTTATCAGCTTGTGGAAGATTCTTTGGCGCCTGGGAAATCACGCACGGGAAACCACCAACTGCACCCTCAAATCCATCTTCAGAATGGTTTGAAAATGCTTGATCAAGGCAGTTCTTCGTCAGTCAGCGGAAAACCCGAGGCATGCACGCATCGATGGGGACGGCGTCGTCATGCCTCGGGTTTCAACCCGGGGTCCGTGACTTTCGTGGGGAACTTGAGATCGGCTTAAAACTCACGGAATGCACCTTACAGACAAGAATTCTTTGGGTGGAGGGTAAAATTATATATACTATAGCAAACTATAATATGCAATGGTGGGGTAATGGCGACTTCCATCCAGGTCAGCAAGGGTCTGCAGAAAGAGTTGCATAAGCGAAAGCTCTATGATAATGAGACCTACGAAGAAATCATATGGGATCTGCTGGAAGATTCGCTTAAGCTCAATGAACAGACAAAAAAGGAGATCGCGCAGTCCCTTGCGGAGATAAAGGCTGGTAAGACGCATACTCTCGAGGAACTTGAGAAAGAGCTGGGATTATGAGCTATCAGGTCATTTTTTCTGACCTGGCCGCCAAACAATTCAAGAAGCTCGAAAGAGAGATTCAGGAACGCATCCGGGCAACCTTTAGAAGAATAATCATCCGGCCAGATGCGTTCGTATCAAAATTGACAAGAGATCCCGGCTATAAGTTGAGAGTAGGTGATCACCGGTTGATATTGAGGATAGATTGGAATGATCAACGCATTTATGTTGTTAAAGTCGGTCATAGGAAAAACATCTACGATATCTGAAATTGACCGTTCCTTCCCGATAGGGTGCAGGTTGAGGCTCCCGGATATATTATATAACCCCCTGGCTCATTGTTATATAGACGGCTCAAGATCACAATCCAGGAGTGCCCACGCTGCGGCAAGCGGTTGATAGGCATCGATGACGCGGCCCGTCTCCAGAAGCGGATGCTGACGAGAATTGGGAAAGGCGATGCCGATTTGACGGCCGGCGGCATCAGATGCGTCTGCGGAAGCCCGACGAAACCCAGGATGTTCCGGATACGGGGCTTCGGCCTCCGAGGCTCCGAATGCCCACGATGCAGGGAAGGCTATCTCAACGGGGCGGACGCCAGCCGGTCGTCCGAGTTCGCCCGTATTGCGGACCATGTCATTGACCATATCGATATTGAGGACTGGATGGAAGTGAACGCCCGGACGAAACGGGAGCTGGCGCGATCCCGCGCCGAGGCAAATGCCGGTAGAACCCAATCGCCGGAAGAGGTCAAGACAAAGCTGCACCCCTGAACCTCGACCCCTGAACCCTGGACCCTGACCCCTGAGCCAACCCTGAACCCTGGACCCTGCCCCCTGACCCCTCTCGTTCGTCCGTTCGTATGTCAAGATCCTTACAGCATCGCCGCCAGCTTCTTGAACCCGAGCTCTCCGAGACGCCGCTTTGCGTCCAGCCTGAGCTCGTCGCCCGTTCCGGCGTGGTTGATGCCCCGCTCGACCATCATCGAGATTATCTCCCACGGGGTCACGTCCGCAAGCTCCGAGGCCTGTTCGATGGAGAGGTCGCCCTTCGAATAGAGAACCAGCGCCTTTTCCGCCAGGACTTCCTCGGCGCCGCGGCGCAGAAGGCTCCGGATAAGGGATGTGCGGTCGGTATGCTCCAGGTCTGCAAGCGTGGAAAGCTTTGCCAGCAGCTCGGCTTCAAGGCGGATGTTCACGACGTTCATTTTCCGGCGCCTCCGATGATCATTCCGATTCTGAGAAGCTCGGCAAACCGCTCGGCCCTCATGCTGCAGGCCCTGGCCAGCCTGCGGGCGTATTCCCCGAATTCCTCCGCCGAGATTCTTTTCCGGGCCAGGGCCTCTATCAGGAGGAGGTCGACCGAGGTGTATTCGAGCCCGGTTCGAGCCGCGTATGATTTGGACCTAATATCGTCCAGGAGGGCCGGGCATTTCTTCGATTTGGATTCTTGGACCGTTTCGGATTCGCCCTTGCCCATGCCGGACATTTCGGGAGGGAACGACCCGTCGTAGGCGACCACACTCAAAACCCGGTTCTGGACGGAGGCATCCAGCACGTATGCATCCGGACGATTCCGCTTTTTTCCCTCAACGACGACCTCGTCGTAGACCGCCCGGGTGATTCTCAGGTCCTGGTACATCTGGCGGGCGACCTGGAGCAGGTCCGATTTTGCCAGGTATATCAGCGAACAGGCGTCAATCTTGAGCACGCTACAATATTGACATTGGTAGTACATATAGGTTACTATTGTGATAATAAATATACTGCCTGAGCATTTGTGGATTCGCTAGATTAGCTGGGGCTTTCCGTCATGATTTGCATTTATCTTCTTGAGGGCTCTGCCAGCCCGAGCAGGCGCCGGTACTGCCATTTACGCTCCCTGAGCGCAGCCGCATCCGCTTTCGTGGGGTCCGAGGCGTCGCGGATTGCCGTGGCCGCGTATATGGCCGCGGCGATGGCATGCCTGCCGACATGGGCGCTGGCCATGGCCTGGCCCGCGGCCCGGGCGGCGGAGCGGGCCGGATGGAATTGCTCGATAAGGCGTGCGGCCGCGTGGGCCGCAAGCGAGGTTCTGCGCACGTTGGCCATCCGGAACATGCCCGTTCTGACCCAGGCGCGGGTGGCTTCGACGGCTTTTCGGGGCCTGTCGTCGCCCGGAAGTCTCTTTTCGAAAAAAGGCAGGACGCGCAAGGCGCAGTCCGCGGCCCAGGTCGCCAGTGTTTTGTGGCCGGTCCTGTCTGCAAGCTCTTCTATAGGCCTATCCAGGCTCGTTTTCGCCATTGTCGGTCTTTTCAGGTGATTAACGCCTGCGATTTGTCGGTTGGCCGGCTCTCCGGTTCGCCCCTTACGTCCCTTGCGTCCCTTGAACCAATAGCCTTGCACGTCCCTTACGTCCCTTTACCCGATTGGACAGCGTCAGTATTTCCTCGGCCCTTTATACATCCCGGTCCGTCCGCATCCCGGGCAGGTTATCCTGACCGGGTACACATCCGTGTATAATGGGACCGAGCTTCCGCAGTTGGAGCATCGCGTGTTTCGCACCGGGGTCTGCTGGGCCGGAGCCTGGGCCTGTTCGTATGTTTGCGGGGCCGGAGGTTCGTAGACCGTGGCCGGTGCCTGTTCCGGTGGTGGGGCCGGGGCTTCCGCCGCGTAGAGCGTTCCGACCGCCTTCGGCTTGTACGGGCCCGTGCGCCCGCAGCCGGGGCAGGTTATCGTCTGCGGCCCTTCTTTGTAGATGGGGATGCGCGTCTTGCACGACGGGCAGCGGATGTTGCGCAGGGGCTCGGGTGTCGGGCGGGAGGGAGCGGCGGGCGCCGTCTCGTAGGCGGGTGAAGAGGCGGGGGCGTAGAATGCGGCGGCGGGGGCGTAGCGTGAAGCGGTCGGGGCTGCGGCCCTGGGCGTATAGGCCGGCGAATAGGTGGCGGGGGCGGGTCCGTCCGATTCGTCCATTGCGAGCGTTTCAACCGCTTCTCCTTCGCCGGATGGCGCCCGGGCTATCGAGGCCAGCGCGGTCGATTGGACCTCTTCCGCCGGGCTGGCGCCGTAGGGCTCGGAGCGCAAATCGTCCAGCGCCTTCGGCGGCAGTACGCTCACGGTCTGGCGCCGGACCAGGTAGACGCCCGCGGCCAATGCCACGACCAGCACCACCAGCGCCAGCCACACCCAGGGGAACTCGCCCTCCGTTGGCTTGACGGGCTTGCCCGGCGGGGTGTATTTTTTGAGCGTCGTGAAGCTCTGGTCGCCGCTGGGCTGGCCTGGGTTGCCCGCCGGGTCCGAGGAACGGACCGAGAAGTGGTAGGTGGTCCCGGGCAGCAGGCCGGTGAGCAATACGGTGTGGTTGAGCATGAATATGCGCGAGGTCTGGTTGCGGTCGTAGTACAGGCTCGTGCCGTACTCGACCAGGCTGTCCGAGGGCTCGTCGGTGGTCCAGCTCACGGCCACGCTCGTGTTGGTCAGGTTGGTGAAGCGCACGTCGAATATCCGCGGAGCTGTCGTATCCGGCTGGGCGCCGGTGGTGAATTTCAGCTCCTCGCTCACGGAGGGGCCGTTCCCGAAGACATCCACCGACCGGACCCGGAGGCGGTACTCCGTGGACGGACGGAGGCTGTCGAGCATTATGCTGTGCGTGTAGGTGTAGGCCGGGTCGCTTGCGCGCAGGCCGTAGGCCGATGAGGTCCCGTACTCGATCTCGCCGTTTGCCAGCTCGTCCGTCAGCCATATTATGACGGCGCGGGTGTTGGTGACCCCGGTGAGCTGGATGCCCGATATTATGGGCGGGGTCAGATCCTGCCCAGAGGGCGTCTTGAGCGTGCGGAAGGTGAGGTCGGCGCTCTGGCCGGCGTTGCCGCTGGGGTCCGCCGAGCGCACCCTGAGGTGGTAGACCTTGTCGGGCAGGAGGCCTTGCAGGAGCAGGCTGTGCTGGAGTGAGTATTCGGAGATGGACGAGGAAAGGCCGTAGGCGGTGGTGGGTCCGTACTCGACGAACGCGTCCGCTATTTCGCTGGTCTCCCAGAGCACCGAGGCGCTGGTCTGGGTGACGGCGGACGCGCGGAGGTTCATGACGGACGGGGCGACGGTGTCGGGCTCGGCGACGGTGGTGAAGGTCTGGTCATCGCTGAGGCTGGGGCCGTTGCCGGTGGCGTCGCGGCTTTTCACGCGGAAATGGTAGGCGGTGGAGCTCTTGAGGTTGAGCAGCGTGAGCTCGTGGAGCGTTCCCATCGACGATTGCGTCACGGTCGAGCCATAGGCGATGGAAAAGCCGTATTCGACTGCGCCGTCGGCCGGCTCGTCCGTCTCCCACGAAATGACTGCGAGCTTGTCCGTGATGCCGCTGACGCGGACGTTGGAGATGACGGGCGGCTGGGTGTCGGGCGTGCGCATCGTGGTGAAGACCAGCTCCTCGCTCTTTGAGGGCCCGTTGCCGCTGGGGTCGGTCGAGGCGGCGCGCAGGCGGTAGGTGGTCGAGGGCGAAAGCCCCGAAAGCGTCAGGCTGTGCTTGAGCACGAAGTTCTTCAAATCGGAGACCTTGAGGCCGTAGCTGGAATCGGTCCCGTATTCGACGCCGCTGTCCGCCGGCTCGTTGGTGGTCCAGCTCACCACCGCCAGCGTGTCCGTGATCCCCAGCACCTGGACGTTGCTGATCGACGGCGGGGTGGTGTCGGGCGTGGCCGTGGTGATGAAGACGTAGTCCCCGGCGTACGAAGGCGGGTTGCCCGCCATATCACGCGACTGGACGCGGAAGTGGTAGGCGGTGGTCGGCGTAAGGCCGCCCAGGGCGATGGAATGGGAGGTGACGAAAGCGGGGTCCAGCTTCGACGAGCCGTATGCGGTGGTGAGGCCGAAGTCGACGCCCGAGTCGGCGTTTTCGTCCGTCGACCAGGTGATGATGGCCGAGGTGTCCGTCAGCCCGACGACGCGCACGTTCGAGATCAATGGCGCGGCCGTGTCCAGGATTATCGAGGCGCGGGCGGGGTCGGCGACGTTTTGGGCGCGGTCGCGGACGCGGAAATAGACTACCTTCTGGCCGTCGGGCGCGGGAAGGTCGTAGGCGCGGACGGCGGAGAACGGTTGCCAATCGGTCCAGGCGTTCCCGTCGTTGCTGAATTGCATGAGGCTCAGGCCCGACGACGGATCGGCGTCGAAGGCCCTGAGCGAGAGCTTCACGGAGGGGCTCGTTGTGAAGATTGCGCCGTCGTTGATGGATATCCCCAGCGCGGAGGGCCTGACGCGGTCCAAAAATATCGTGTCCTTGACCGGGCCGCCCACGTTGCCCGCCTTGTCGCGGGCCTTGAGGTACACGGCCTTGTCGCCGTCCGTGTCCGTTCCTCCGGCGCCGGATATCAGGCTCCAGCCCGTTTTCGTTTTCGAGAAGCCCTCCCAGGTCCCCAGGGCCGATTCCGCGTTCGCCAGCGTCATTTCGGATATCTGGGAGCCCGGGTCCGGGTCCATTCCGTCGATGGTTAACGTGGCCGAGGCGTCATTGGTGTACTCCGCCCCGTTGTCTATCATGATGCTCAGGCTGCCGGGCTCCCGGCGGTCCAGGAATATCGAGTCCTTTTCTGGCCCTCCGACGTTCTGGGCACGGTCGCGGACGCGGAAGTAGACCGTCTTCGTTCCGTCGGAATCGGTGCCTCCGGCGCCGGTCGTGAGGGACCACTGGGCCCCATCCTTCCATTCCATCCAGTCGCTCCAGGTGAGCGCGTCGTTGCTGAAGGACATGCGCTCCAGGCCGGAGGCTGGTTCCGGGTCGTTGGCCTTGACGGTGAGGGAAACAGTGGCGGCCGTCGAGTATTCGTCGCCGTTGTTGATGACCATCCCGAGTCCGCTGGGGGCGGCGCGGTCGAGGAAGATGCCGTCCTGGCCGCGCTTGTCGGCGGGGAGCTCGTTCCCGACGAGGTCGCGGGTCTTGGCGCGGACGGTCTTGGGGCCGTCGGAGCTGTTGCCGCCGAACGAACTGTCGGTCAGGTCCCAGTTCGACCGGGTGGTGCAAAACGATTCCCACCCGCTCCAGGCGGAGCCGTCGTTGCTGAATGAGATGAGGGCGACGCCCGAGCCCGCATCCGTGGCCGTGATGGACAATGTCACCAGCTTGTCGTTGGTGTAGTCGGCGCCGCTGTTTATGGACAGGGAGACATAGTCCGGGGGCTTCGTGTCGATCTTTATCGGCCCGAAGTGGGTGGCGGTCTGGTTCCAGTTGTTGGCGGTGTCCCGGGCCCGGATGTGGAAGTACCACACGCCGTCCTCGAGCGTCTTGGTGTCCTCGTGGACGCTCTGCTCGAATTCCTTCGTCTCGTCGGGCTTCGTGTCGGAGGTCCCGTCCCAGGAAACGGAGTAGCCGTCGATGCCGCTGCGGTCGAAGCCGACGTCCTTCCACAGGACATGGACCTTGCTCTCGCCGTACCAGGTCCCCGGCGTCGGGTGCGTGTCGCTCCAGACCTTGGGGTTGGCCGGAGGGATGCCGTCCTTGTAGAATTCGTAGGCGTGTCCGTCGGCCGATGCGGCGAATACCTCCAGCACGGCCGTGTCGTTGGTGATGGTGCCGGTTCCGACCCCGTTCATCTCCCCGCCGCCGGAGCCCACGGCCGAGTACTCCCAGCTGCCTGAGTTCAGCCGTACCTCGTAGACCTGCTTGTTCGAGGTGGCGACATAGAGCTCGTTGTCGCCATCGGAGTTGCCGTCGCCTATGACGATGTCGTTGGCGGTGGTGCCGGCGCCCAGCATGACCAGCTTGGTGATTACCCACTTGGAGTGCGAAGCGTCCCAGGAGTACTGCCAGATGGTGGCGTTGGCATTAGAGGCGCCGTAGACCTCGTTGGAACCGTCGTTGTCCCCGTCGCCGATGACCAGCTTCTGCATGCCGTTGTTCCACGGGTAGGGTGGCTCCTCGCCGGTGCCCATGTCCTGGCGGGTCCAGGCCGAGCCGGAGTAATTGAACCGGTAGATGTGGTTGTCGCTGGAACCGCCGTACACCTCGACGTTCCCGTCGTTGTCCCCGTCCCCGACCGCCACCCCCAACATCTCGGTCGCGTAGGTGTAGCCATAATAGACGAATCCGGGCGAGCTCCCGATGTCCTGGGTGTTCCAGGTCTGCCCCTTCGAGTACTCGTAGATGTGGCCGTCGTAGTCGGCCGAGTAGAGCTCGTTCGAGCTGTCCCCGTTGCCGTCGCCAATGGCGAGGTCGTAGGTCCAGTAGCCCGTGGCCCCGCAGTCGTTCTTCGTCCAGCCCTTGCTGCCGTTGACGACCTGGTAGATGTGACCGGCATACGGATAGCTGGAGTAATCCGTGGCGGCGGCGTAGACCTCCTCGTTCCCGTCGTCGTCACCGTCACCGACCAGGACGCCATAGGCATAGATGGACGTGCCTCTCACGAGCGTAATGATGTCCTTCACGGACCATTTCTCGTTCTCGTAACGGTACATGTACACGTGGGCGTTGTCCCCGGAAACGGCGAATATGTCCGTCCCGTTGGCCCCGTCCCCGTTCCCGACGGCGATGCCGGTCAGCCCGTAGTAATTGATAGGGCTGTAGGCGGCGCCCATGTCGGTCTTGGTCCAGTCGGCTGCGGCCGCCGGGGGCGTGAGGACGAGAACGCTGCCCAGTAGCAGCATTGCGCTGAAAAAGATGGCTCTACGAGTATTCCTGCCTCTCATACGCTGACGCTCCCTCGGTTTCGTCGATATTAATTAATATACCCAATATAAGCAATTTGTGATACAATAGTGGAATTTTAATACAAAATGAGGGTATTTAAAGGGGCAAGGATCAAAGGTCAGGGGCAAGGGGCAAGGGACGGCGATGCCCGTCGTTACCCGTGCCATTTGACCCGTGCCCCGTATTGCCCGTCCGTTTCACTTCCTCGGCCCGTTGTAAGTTCCGCTCCGTCCGCAATTCGGGCAGGTGACTCGCATCGGGAAGGTGTTGCCGTAGATCGGGACCGGGCTTCCGCAGTTGGAGCACTTGGTCCGGCGCGTTATCGGCTCCTGCGCCGGCTGGGGCTGCTGGGCTTGCTGCGCGGGCCGACGCGCCGGCGCGACTGTCAACGGCGCCGGTTGCGCATGTCGCGGCTGCTCCCTCGGCGTCTTCACGAGCGCGTCCAGCGCCGCATACGGCGAGGGCTCCGGCGCGTGCACGAACAGCGGCGCCGCCGGCTCCCCGGCCCCCCGGCTCCCCGGCTCGCCCGTCCCCGCGTTGCCCGCATTGCCCGATTGCCCGCTCTTCGGTCTATAGGGCCCTTTCTTCCCGCAGACCGGGCACGAGAGCAGCTGCTCCACGTCGTCGAAGATGGGAATGCGCGTCTTGCAGGCGGGGCAGCGGATGTGCTTCACCGGCGTCCGGGCCGGAGGGGTCCCCGCCATCGGGGCGCCCCAGTCGACCCCTTCGGGCGCCGGCGCCGCGGCGCCGGCCGCAGCCGACGATAGGGCGATGCCTGCGGATGCCTGTGAATAGGCCGGGGATTGTGAAGAGGCGGGGGCGGGTGAATAGGCGGAGGGCCGTGAAGAGGTGGATGCGGTCCCGGCCATCGAGGTTGCAAGGGGTGAAGCGGACGCTGCATGCGACGGGACCGATTGCGAGGGCGCCGGCGCAAAAGCACCTGCGCTCTCCATCGGGAGCATCTCGAGGGTCTCCTCGCCCGGCCCGGCGATTCTGGCCGCGACCTCGTCCGGGCTGAGCGCCTCCGTTTCGGAATCGACCGTGTAGGTCGTTTCGGATGCGGGCGGCGTTTTGCGCCGGGTCACGAAGAACGCAGCGGCCAATCCGACGACGGCCACGAGGACTATGGCCAGGAGAAGCCACGCCCAGGGGAACTCCGTCTTCGTGGTGGGCTTGGGCGTCGTGCCGCCGCCCCCGCCGCCGGTGGCCTTGGGCGTGGTGAAGGTCATGTCCACGCTCGGGAGCGACGGGTTGGCGCTGGGGTCCGTGGAGACGACGCGGAAGTGGTAGGTGGTCTCCGGCGTCAGGTTGCCGATGGTGACGTTGTGGTTCAGGACGTACGTCGACGAGGTGTGGTTCCGGCCGTAGGCGATTGTGGTCCCGTACTCGACCCGGCTGGTCGAGGGTTCGTTCGTGACCCAGTTTATCGTTACGCTGTTGTTGGTCACGAAGACCACCCGGACCTCGGTTATGCGCGGCGGCTCCACATCGGCGATGGCCGCCGTGACGAAGCGGATGTCGGCGCTCAGCGAGGGGCCGTTGCCGAAAACGTCCGTGGATTTCACGCGCAGATGATATTCGGTGGAGGGAAGCAGGTTGTCCAGGACTATGCTGTGGACCATCAAATACGACGGGTCGGAGGAGCGCAGGCCGTAAGCGGTCGAGTTCCCGTACTCGATCTCGCTGTTGGCCAATTCGTCCGTCAGCCAGATGACGACCGCGCGCGTGTTGGTGACGCCCGTCACCTCGAGGCCGGATATCACCGGCGGGACGAGGTCCTGGGCCGCGCCGCCCTTTTTGGTGCGGAAGGTGTAGTCCAGGCTCAGCCCCGCGTTGCCGCTGGGGTCTGACGAGCGGACGCGGACATGGTAGACCGTGTCTGCCTTTAGTCCGAGAAGCAGCAGGGTGTGCTGGAGCGTGTACTCGTTCACCGTCGAGGAGATGCCGTAGGCGGCGCTGGTCCCGTACTCGAGGTAGGCGTCCGCTATCTCGTCGGTCTCCCACAGGACCGTGGCCGTGGTCTCCGACACGCCCTCGGCGCGCAGGTTCTGTATGGAGGGCGGGGTGTTGTCCGGGGCGCCGGTCGTGGTGAAGCTGAAGTCCTCGCTCAGGGTCGGCCCGTTGCCCGAGGCGTCCGTGGCGCGCAGGCGGAAGTGGTAGAGCGTGTCGGGGTCCAGGTTGAGGAGGGTGAGCTCGTGGAGGCTTGCGAGCTCGGGGTGGCCGATGCTCTTGCCGTAGGCGGCGGTCAGGCCGAAGTCCAGGCCGCCGTCCGCGGGCTCGTTCGTTTCCCAGGTGACGACGGCGAGTCGGTCGGTTATGCCGCTGACCCGGACATTCGAGATGACGGGCGGGACTGTGTCCGGCGTCTTGAGCGTGGTGAACGTGTAGTCAGCGGACGAGGCAGGGCCGTTGCCGCTGGGGTCCGTGGACTGGACCTGGAAATGGTAGATCGTTTCCGGGGAGAGGGAAAGCAGGGTGAGGCTGTGCTTGATGACGAAGTTTGGGTCGGACCCCTTCTGGCCGTACGAGGTGTCGGGGCCAAAGAGCACGGCGCTGTCGGCCGGTTCGTTCGTTGTCCAGCTGACGACCGCAAGGACGTCCGTTATCCCGGTCGCCTGCACGTTGGATATCTGGGGCGCCGTGGTGTCCGGCGTGGGCGCGGTGATGAACTGGTAGTCGCCCGCAAAGGACGGGGCGTTGCCCGCCCGGTCCTTCGAGTACACCTGAAAATGGTAGGTGGTCGAGGCGACGAGGCCGGTGAGCACGACCGAGTGGGAGGTGACGAACGATGCGTCCGGTTTCGACGAGCCGTAGCTCGAGGAGAGGCCATAGTCGACGCCGGAATCGGCCTCCTCGTCCGTCGTCCAGGTTATGATGGCCGAAATGTCGGTGATGCTCACCACGCGCACGTTCGAGATGACGGGCACGGCCGTGTCCAGTATTATCGAGGCCGAGGCGGCGTCGCCGACGTTGAGCGCCTTATCGCGGACGCGGAAGTAAACGGTCTTCTGACCGTCGGGTGCATTCAGCGTGTAGGCCCGTGAGGCGGCGAACGGTTCCCAATCGGACCAGGTCGCGCCGTCGGTCGACAGCTGCATCAGCTCGATGCCCGAGGACGGGTCGGCGTCCGAGGCCTTGAGGGTGAGGTCGACCGTGGCCTTCGTGGTGTATGCGGCCCCGCCGTTGATGACGATGGAGGCGCCGGAAGGTTTCACGCGGTCGAGGAATATCGTGCCGCGGACGGGCCCGCCGGTGTTTTGGGCCTTGTCGCGGACCTTGAGGTAGACGGTCTTGCTACCGTCCGTATCGGTCCCGCCGGCGCCGGAAACAAGGCTCCAGCCGCTCTTGGACGATGCGAATGCATCCCAGGTCCCGAGGCTCGATTCGGCGTTGGCGACCGTCATTTCCGACACGGTCGAGCCCGGTATGGGGTCGTTTGCATCGATGGCGATGTCCACCGAGGAGGAGTTGGTGTAGGCGGCCCCGCCGTTGAGCTTGACGCTCAGGTTCTCGGGCGCCTTGCGGTCGAGGAATATGCCGTCGGACACCGGCCCGCCGACGTTGGTGGCGCGGTCCTCCACCTGGAGATAGACGGTCCGGTCGCCGTCAGTATCCGTGCCTCCGGCGCCGGTGACCAGCGACCAGGACGCCGATTCGCTCCAGTCCATCCAGGACGACCAGGCGGAGCCGTCGTTGCTTAAGGCGAACCTGAAAAGGCCTGACGCGGGATCCGGGTCGCTGGCGGCGAGCTTGACGCTCACGTCGGCAGACGTGGCGTAGGCGGCGCCGTCGTTGACTACGATGGAAAGGCCCGAGGGGGCGACGCGGTCGAGGAAGATGCTGTCGCTCGAACGCAGGTTGGCGGCTATCTCGTGACCGACGCCGTCAATGACCTTGGCCCAGACCGTCTTCGTGCCGTCCGAGTTGTTTGCGCCGTAGCGTGAATCGGTGAGGTCCCAGTTGGCGCGGCTTGCGGAGTAGTCCTCCCAGCCGGACCAGGTCGTCCCGTCGTTGGAGAACGCGGCCTTGGCTATGCCCGAGCCGGGCGACGGGTCCGTGGCCGTCACGGTGAGGGTGACGGAGGCGCTGTTGGTATAGGCGTCGCCGCCGTTTATCGAAAGCGAAAGGGAATCGGGCGCCGTGGTGTCTATCTTTATCGGGCCGAAGTGCGTGGCCGTGTTGTTCCAGTTGAGGGCGTTGTCGCGGGCCCGGATGTGGAAGTAGTAGCTCCCTCCGTCGGCCAGCGCGGAGCTCGTGGCGTCGTGGGTGTTCTCCTCGTACACCTTGTTGGCGCCCGGGACAGTGTCCGAGGTGCTGTCCCAGGTGACGTTGTAGCCGTCGATGCCGCTGACGTCGTAGCCGGAGTCCTTCCAGGTCACGTGCACGACGTTGTTGTCGTACCAGGTTCCCGGCGTCGGGTGCGTGTCGGATGTCACGGTCGGGTTGGCCGGTGGCACGCGGTCGTAGTAGAACTCGTAGCCGTGGCCATCCGCAGAGGCAGCGAATACCTCCGTCAGTGAGGTGTTGCTCCGGGCGACGCCCAGGTCCACGCCCTGCATCGCGCCGTCGCCGGAGCCGACCGAGCCGGATGCCCAGCTGCCTGTGCTGTTGTCATAGGAGACGACGTAGACCTGCTTGTTGGAGGCGCCGACATACAGCTCGTTCTTCCCGTCATCGTTGCCGTCGCCCAGCACAATATCGAGGGCGTTGAGGCTGGCGCCCAATGATATGAGGTTCTTTCCAGTCCACTTCGACGAGGACGAATTGTAGCTGAACCGGTAGACGCTGGCGTTGATGTAGCCGGTGGCGTAGACCTCGTTGTCCCCGTCGTTGTCGCCGTCACCGACCACGACACGGGTAAGGCCCTGCGTGTAGAAGTTGCCGGTCCCGTCGTTGTCCCCGGTGCCGGCCTCGGTGATGTTCCAGCTGGTGGTCGAGCTGGAGTAGTTGTATTTGTAGAGGTAGGAATTCGACGTCGTGCCGTAGACCTCGAGGTAGCCGTTGTTGTCGCCGTCCCCGACGGCCACGCCGCGCAAATTGGCCGTGTTCCACTGGTTCTGGTACCAGAACCGGGGCGGGTTGCCCATGTCCTGGGTGCTCCAGTCGTTGCTCTTGTAGTACATATACATGTGGCCATCCTGGTCGGCGCTGAATATCTCCTTGCGGTCGTCGTTGTTGCCGTCGCCCAGCGCCAGGTCGTTGCTGCGGGAGCCGGTGGCGCCGCAGTCCGTGCGGGTCCAGGTGCCGCCGCTGTACACGAACTGGTAGAGGCGGTTGACCAGGTTGTTCCACCAGTTCTGCCGGTACAGGCCGTTGACGTAGACCTCGGTCGTGGCGTCGTCGTCGCCGTCGCCGACGAGGATGGCCCGGGCGTGCTGCTCCCACGGATTGCCGCTCTGGATGGGTCCGACATCGGTCCTGTTCCAGGCGCCTCCCGTGTAGTTGAAGCGATAGACATGGCCGTCGTCGTCGCAGCTGAAGTATACCTCGGTGTGGTTGTTCCGGTCGCCGTCGCCGACCGCCGCGCCGAATAGGCCGTTGGTGGCGGCTCCGCCATAGGGCTTGCCCATGTCGACCTTGGTCCATGACTCGGCCGCGGCCGGGGCGGGCAGCAGGAAGAGGCCGCTTGCCAGAAGTATGAATGCCAATGCTAATGCAGGTAGCGGGGATTTGCGGCTCATGCTCTATTTCTCCTTGGTCGGCGCCCGGGGCGCCAGATTGTATAACAACATAATTTACTGAATATAAGCTTTTTCTGATACAAAGGCTAAAGGGTTATTAATGGACGGGGGAACCGGGGAACCGGAAAGCTGGGGAGCCGGGGGGTGAGCCGGGGGACCGGGAACTGAAAGATCGGGCAACCGGCTCACCGGCTTTCGGGCTTGCCGGCTGACCTCACCGGCTCCGTGAGGACCTTCGGTCCTCTCGGCCTAGGCGAGCTTCGCTCGCCTGCGGTTCGGGCTTGCCGGCTTGCCGGCTCGCCCGTCCCATATTCCGCTACGCTTTCGGTTTATACGGCCCTTTCTTCCCGCAACCCGGGCAAGTGATGATCTGCGGTCCTTCCTTGTACAGCGGGATGCGCGTCTTGCAGGACGGACAACGGATATGCTTGAGAGGGGTAGTTGACGCGGGTGTCGTAGCGTGTGGTCGGGATCTTGCCAATGCGGCGGCGGCAGCGCCGCTCGAGCCCGTTTCCATCTCGACGGTCTCGACCTCGTCTTTGTTGGCGGCAACGGCGGCTGGAACGGGGGCCGGCTTTGAAGGAGCGGCCGCCTGGACGACATGCGGCACCTCGTGAGGAACGGTTGTCGACGCGGGCGTTTTGGGATGGGCAAGGGCGGCCGATTCCGGACTGGCGGGGGTGGACGTTTGGGGGACGGCCGGGACGGGCGGTTCGGTAGATGCTTGGGCTTCTGAGGCGGCGGCCTCGCTCTCGCGGCGCGTCCTGCGGCTGACGACGAAATATCCCGCGCCCGCGGCGCAGACGGCCCCGAGTGCCAACGCTATCCAGGGCCACGAGTTGTCGAGGTTGACGAGCTGAGGTGAGGGCTTTGGTTTGGGCGGCGGGGTCGTGCCGCCTCCGCCGCCTGAGGCCTTGAGCGTGGTGAAGGTGACGTCGACGCCCGTGGCTGAAGGATTTCCTGCCGGGTCGCTTGATGAGACGCGGAAATGGTAGATGGTATTGGCGGAAAGGCCTGACAGCTCTACGGTGTGGTTCAGGACGAAGAGCTTCGAGGTCTGGGTCCGGCCGTAGAAGGTGTCGGCGCCGTACTCGACGAGGCCGTTACTGGGCTCGTCCGTGCTCCACGAAATAGTCGCGCCCGAGGATGTGACGCTGAGCACGCGGACGGAGGAGACCGACGGAGGAGTGCGGTCGGGGCCGGCGGCCGTCTTGAAACTGAAGTCGGCGCTGGCCGACGGGCCGTTGCCGAAGACATCCACTGATTTTACGCGGATATGGTATTCCGTGCTGGGCCGGAGGCCTTCCAGGACCTGGCTGTGTGCCGTGAGATAGGTCGGGTTCGAGGCGCGCAGGCCGTAGGTCATCGACGTGCCGTACTCGATCTCGCCGTTTGCGAGCTCGTTGGTCTTCCACATCACGACGGCCCTCGTGTCCGAGATGCCTGTGACCTCGACGTCGGATATCATGGGAGGGATCTTGTCGGGGGAGGTGATGTTTTTAAGGGTTCTGAAGGTGAGATCGACCGAGGTCGAGGGGTTGCCGCTGGGATCGGTCGAGCGCACGCGGAAATGATACAGGGTGTCGGGCTTGAGGCCCGACACGGGGAGGCTGTGCTCTAGCCGGAAGGAGCCGTCGGCGGCCGTGAGGCCGTAATTGGTCGTGATGCCCAATTCGGCGTAAGAGTCTGATGGTTCATCGGTCTCCCACAGGAGAGTTGCCGCCGTGCCTGTGATTCCTTCGGCCCTGACCTTCGAGAGAGCGGGCGGGACCGTGTCCGGGAGCGCAGATGTGGAGAAACCGAAATCCTCGGATACGGAGGGGCCGTTACCTGATGCGTCCGTCGACTTGACCCGGAAGTGATAGGTGGTCATCGGTTGCAGGCCGGTGAGCGTCAGTTCATGGAGGATGGAGAAGGCTGAGGATTGGACCGTGGAACCGTATGCAGTGGTGTTGCCGTATTCCACGACGCCGGAGGCAGGCTCCGAGGTCTCCCACGAGACGACCGCCAGCCAGCCGGTGATGCCGGTCACGCGCACGTTGGAGATGACCGGTGGCAGGATGTCGGGCGCGTCCAGCGTGGTGAACGTCATGTCCTCGCTGACCGCGGGGCCGTTGCCCGTCGAGTCCTTCGATTCGACCCGGAAATGGTAGAGCGTCGATGGCGCAAGGCCCGACAGGACGACGCTGTGCTTGAGCAGGTATGCTGGGTCCGTGGCCTTCAGGCCGTAGGTCGCCGTCTTGCCGAACGGGACGGCGCTGTCTCCCGGCTCGTTCGTGCTCCAGCTCACGACCGCTATCTTGTCCGTTATGCCCTGTACCCGGACGTCCGATATCATCGGAGGCGTCGTGTCCGGCGTGGCGGCGGTGATGAAGACATAGTCGGACGAGAATGCGGGCGGGTTGCCCGCCCGGTCCGCGGACCGTACCCGGAAGTGGTAGTTGGTGGACGGCCTGAGGCTCTTGAGCGTGACGGAATGGGAGGTGACGAAAGAAAGGTCCTGCGTCAGGGAGCCATAGGCGGAGGTGAGGCCGTACTCGACGGCGCTGTCCGAGTCCTCGTTCGTGGACCAACTCACTAGAGCAGAGGTGTCGGTTATGCCCAGGACCCGCACGTTCGAGATGACCGGGGGCGCGGTGTCGAGGATTATCGTGGCCTGGACGGCGGGGGCGATGTTCCCGGCATGGTCGCGGACGCGCAGGTAGACGGTCTTTGTGCCGTCGGGGCCTGCGAGGAAATACGGGAGCGAGGAGGAATAGGGCGTCCAATCGGACCAGCGCGTGCCGTCGTCGGAGAACTGCATCGCGTAAAGGCCCGAGCCGGGCGAAGGGTCGTCAGCCGCAAGCGTCAGGGATACCGCGGGATCTGTGGTGTAGGTCGCGCCGCCGTTGATGGAAAGGCCGACGGGGTCCGGGGCCATGCGGTCGAGGAAGATGGAGTCCGTGACGGGCCCGCCGGCATTGACATTGCCGGCCCGGTCGCGTGCCTTGAGGTGGACGGTCTTGTTGCCGTCCGTGCCCGTCCCTCCGGTGCCATTGATGAGGCTCCAGGAGCCGACGCGTTGCGCGAACGGGACCCATCCGTCGAGGTATTTGGCGTCGTTGGCGACGGCCATATCGGTCAAACCCGAGCCGGGCGAGGGTTCCAGTGCGGTGATGTCCAGCCGGACCGTGGCGTTCGTGGCGTATTCGGCGCCATCGTCGATGGTGATTCCGAGGGCTTCTGGCGGGTAGCGGTCCAGCACGATGGTGTCCCTCACCGGCCCGCCGGGGTTCCCGGCGAGGTCGCGCACCCGGAAGTAGACGCTCCTGCTGCCGTCGGCGTCCGAACCGCCGGCGCCCTGCGTCAGCGACCATCCGGTGGAGTTGCCCCAGTCGGACCAGGCGCTCCAAAGGACGCCGTCGTTGCTGAACGCCATCTCGCCGACACCAGATGCACCATCGAGCGCGTCCAGCGAAAGGGCCACGTCGGCCGAGGTGGCGTACTCGTCCCCGCCGTTTATCAGGATGGAGAGGTCGTAGGGCGATACGCGGTCCAGGAATATCGAGGAATTGGCCCACTTCTGCCGGTTGATCTCGTTGCCGGCGCCGTCGCGCACCTTGACGAACACTGTCTTGAGCCCGTCCGAGTCGTTGCCTCCGTAGCGCGGCTCGGTGACGTCCCACTCGTAGCGCGTGTTGCTGAAGGATTCCCAGGGGCTCCAGGAGACGCCGTCGTTGCTGAATGACATCCAGGCCACCCCCGAACCGGGGGAGGGGTCCGTCGCCGAAAGCGAGACGGTGACCTTCCGGTCGTGCGCGTATGAGGCCCCGCCGTCCAAGGACGCGGTAAGCGAATCCGGCGGGGTGGTGTCTATGCATATGGGCCCGAAGTGCGCGGCGGTGGCGTTCCAGTTGGCGGCGTTGTCCCGCGAGCGTATGTGGAAGTACCAGTTGTTGCCGTCCGCAAGCACCGTGCTGTTGGCCTCGTGGACCTTCTCCTCGAACTCCTTCGTGTCGTCGGGACGCGTGCCGGGCTTTTTGTCCCAGGCCACCGAGTAGCCGTCGAGGCCGCTTATATCGTAACCGGGGTCCTTCCAAATGACGTGCACGACGCTCTTGTTGTACCAGGTGCCGGGGACCGGGTGGGTGTCGCTGGTGACCTTCGGGTTCGCGGGCGGGGTCTTGTCGGTGTAGAACTGGTAGGCGTGGCCGTCGAGGCAGGCCGAGTAGAGCTCCACCTGGGATGTGTCGCCGGTGGCGCTGCCGATGGCCAGGTCGTACATGTAGCTGTTCCCGCCGCCGACGCCCGCGGACCTCCATTCCTTCGTGGAGTTGTCGTACCAGACCTTGTATACCTGCTTGTAGGTGCCGGCGTATATCTCGTTGTTGCCGTCCTGGTCGGCGTCGCCGATGGCCAGCGAGTAGGCGTAGATCCAGTTCCCCAGAGTGGCAATCGTCGTCCGGCCCCAGGTCTTGGACGAGTTGTCCCAGGCGAAGCGATACACCGATGCGTTGGTCCAGGATACGCCGTAGACCTCGTTTCGGCCGTCGTTGTCGGCATCGCCCACTTTTATTGCGAAAATCATGGAGTAATTTTCCCC
>Ga0315291_10003293_pt1 | contig 20914 bp, 18 predicted proteins | sample YL17G12_20_MG_FD_203070 | JGI IMG/M metagenome (GOLD analysis project Ga0315291, IMG submission 203070) | Sediment microbial communities from Yellowstone Lake, YNP, Wyoming, USA - YL17G12_20 | ecosystem: Environmental > Aquatic > Freshwater > Lake > Sediment | place: USA: Wyoming | collected...
AAGGACGGGGAAACGAATATCACGGAAGACTTTCCCGTTTCCCGTACCATGTCTTGGAAATTATACTTTGACTGGGCTCCAAAAATAGGTCCGCTTCCCGATCAATTGGTCACCGAGGACCGAACGGCCTACTTCGATTTGACCCCATTCATCAGCGACTTCGATGACCCAATCGCCAATTTGGGAATCAGGACTGATAAGGACTACGCCATCGTCGACAACTTAACGAAGATGCTGAAAGTGATCTATCCCCTCAGCGATGAAAACGATGTCGTGACCATCACCGTGTCAGATGGTCTGAAGAACAGCACCCAACCCCTGAACCTGATGATAATACCCGTGAACGACCGGCCCGTGTGTTATGAACCGATACCCGACCAGCAGGTGCTCGAAGACGAAACGCTGACAATAAATCTCACCGACCATCTCCGGGACGAAGAGAACGGAGCCCGTCTCACATTCACCTGCGACTTCGAGGAAATCACTATCGACAACGATCTGCGAAAGGCCTTCTGGACCCCCGGCGAAGGGAATTCTTCGCTGGAGGGCGTCTTCTTCACGGCATTCGATGGATACCTTAAGGGCGATTCCAATGAGTTCAACATCACTTTCATTCCAGTGAACGACCCGCCGGTCTATCTCGGCGGCCTGGAGGACACGACAGTCCAGGAGCACAAGAACTGGACCGTGAACCTCGACTTATACTTCTTGGACGAGGAGGACACCAGGGGTTTAAGATTCGAATCGAGCACCCCAGAGGTAACCATCAATGCGATCAACCATAAGGCACTATGGACCCCCTCGGGCAATTCAAGCTATTCGATCGAGGTTATTTTCACTGCCCATGACGCCATGAACTACTCGATGAATGTATCATCGGACCCAATCACCTTGACATATCAACCGGTGAACGACCCGCCAATCTATCTGGGGAAGCTGGGCAATGTCCGTTTGAAATTGGGGGAAGAGTGGAATATCAGCCTCGAAAAACAATTCAAGGACGAAGATACCGAATTACTGAGATTTTCGGTAAATAACCCAAATGTGAAAATCATCGAGACGGGCAAAACGCAGCATTATGCCATCTGGACGCCGAACATGTATTCTACCGACATCATCGGCTTGGTATTCACCGCCTACGACGGCAAAACCTACACGAGATCGGATCCAATCACCTTGACCTTTGAGGCCCCGGCCGATGACGAGCAGCAATCGCCCGGGCCCAACATCATCCAAAGGATTCCATTGTATGTCTATATACTGATGCCTCTGTTCTGATAGCCGGAGTGGCTGCGTTCTACACCTATCGCCGTGTCAAGTACGGCAAGTACGACATCGAGCAGATATTCCTCGTGTACGGGGACGGCCGCCTACTAGCCCACCGATCCAGAAAGAAGATAGCCGACGGCGGGGAACAGATCATCTCCGGGATGCTCACCGCTCTCCAAGGCTTCATTAAAGAATCCTTGCAGGACGAAAAACGCGGCGAGCTCGACGAAATGAAATACGGTGACCTGACCATAGCCATCGAGCGCGGCATGAAGGTCTACCTGGCCGTATTTCTCTCAGGCTATGTCACCGAGAAGCTCCGGGCAATGATGAATGCCGCGCTCCAGAAGGTGGATGACAAGTACGGCAGCGCGCTCGAATCTTGGGACGGGACGGTATCTAAACTGAAAGGGGTCGAGGCTCACCTCGACACGCTAATGGGCGAGGCTGGGGCGCCAGCAGAAGTTGCTGCCGCGGCGCCTGCGAAAGCCGCGGCGCCTGCGCCGCCACCGGTCGCCACGAAGAAACTCCTCCAGCGGGTCATTGCATTCATGCCGTCAGCCGGTCCCGGCGAGGAAGTCATCCTCAAGGGCGAGCTGGAATTCTACCAGGGATTCGTCCGGCTCAAGGTCGCGGCCAAGAACTCATTGGACATGACCATTACGGACTGCTCCTTCAAGCTCGTATACGATTCGTCTCTTCTGAGGCTGGACCATATCGAGCCATCTTACACGCTCAAGGGCGACGAGGTCAGCATGGGGAGCATCGAACCACACGTAAAGAAGACCATCGCGTTCTACATGGACCCGCAACTGTGCAGCGAATCATTCCTGGAAGGGGTGCTTTCGTACAAGGATGTTCGGGGATATCTTCAAACGGTCACGCTGGCCCGGAAGCTGGCCGCAGTCATCTGTCCGATAATGTTCACCGAAGAGAACATCAACACAGCTATGCTGAAGCGGATGTGCGCCGAAGAGCTGGACAAGAAGGACGCCAAGGCTTTCATGATTCCCCGGGGGCTCGAACCGAAGAAGGCGTTCGAAATAGGGAGCGCGGCGGTCAAGCACCACGATGTCCGGCTGGTCAGGGAGTTCGTCGAGGAGACTCCTTATCGGGCGGAAGCGTGGTACTACGGGAAGGTCAAGGGCCGCGAGGACAAGCTCGTAATAAGGGTCCGGGTGCTGAGGGCGCAGAACGCCATGGAGTTCTTTGTGGCGTCGAGCTCGAAGCTCATGCTCACCGGGCTCCTGGCGGAATTGAAGACGGACCTTGGCAAGGAGCTCAGGCTCGGGAACATATCTGCGGATCTGGTACAGGTGGCGGACGCCCAACAGGTGCAACAGCTCGCATCCGAAAGGACGCTTCTGGACAAGACACCTGAGAGAGAGGACAAGCCCGGCTGAACATCACCGAATTATTCCCTAAAGGTAGATTGTATGTTCGATTCAGCGGGTCGCGAGGTCAACGTCCGTCGTCCCGCATCCTCCGCCGCGCCAGCATTACCACGATGCCCAGCGCCAGCGCCACCGCCGCAAGGCCCATGCCCGGGGTCATGGCCGCCGGAGAAGACTTCGCCCCCTCGTAGATAGCCGCCGGAACGATGGCCGGCATCACGTTGTCCGCCTCGTTCGTCTCAGTAACAGTGTCGTCGGGGTCGACCATGATATAGATGTTGCGCGAGGGCAGGCCCCTCGCATTGACCGTCAGGTCGACCGTTACGTACTCTCCGGCCCCGATGGCCGCCGCCCGCCCCGTGGCGACCAAGAGGGCGCTCTGCGTCACCTTTCCGGTCCGTGTTGGGTCCGGGTCCCGGGCGAAGACCGATATGGTGACATTGGTGGCGTTCGATGAGCCGGCGTTTTCCAATCGGACCAAGAGGCCGAACTGGTAATGGCCGGAGCCCATCCTTGCGAAGGTTATCCCGCCCGACGGAATCCTGAGGTCCGGGCCGCTGGCCGGCGCCACCCTCTCCAGGAAACGGTAGGAGGCGCCGTTCCCGGCCAGATCCTTGAGCTCGACGGAGACAACGAGGTACTTGCCGGCGCGGAAGCTCCAGTCGATGGCCGGTATGTACGCCCTCAGGACGCCGCCCTGCACCGTGTAATCGAGGCCTGTCCAGGGCATTATATCCGGGTCTCCCAGAACCGGGTCAGAGGAGATGCCCCACCGAAGCACCGTGGCGTTTTCGTCCAGCCCGGAGACCTTGCCGGTCAGGTTGTCGGCGACGGTGAGCTGCACGTTCACTATCCCGGTGTCGGTCCGCACCGATTCGACATTCCAGCCCACCACCAGCGGCGCCCGGGTGTCCTTCTCGTCCGGCGCTCCCGGCCCGGTAGCCTGCAGCGTCATAACATATATCAGCGCCACCAGAACGCACGATACGGCCGTTATGGAGAGCATTATGGCGATCCTGACCCGCTCCGGGTGCAGGACGTTCTTGCCCTTCCACGAGAGCCTGTAATAGACCCATTTCTTGGGCGGGCCCGAAACAGGCGCCTCGTTGGGTCCCTCCTTGACCGTGGTGGCCCGGTCCTCTTCGGAGTCTTTTTTGACCAGCCCCACTTCGACAAGTTGCTCCAGGTGCTGGAACATGGTCGCCTTGTTCATGTCCAGTTCCCGTGCGAGGTCCGAGACGGTCTTTTGCGTCCCGTCCAGCCGCTTGAGTATCTCCACGCGGGTTACGGAGGCGAGCGCCTTGAAGGCCCGCCGGTCCAGCGTGATGCTCCCGTCGCCCGAAAGGTCCATTGGCACCGCTACGCTATTATTCTGCGGGCATTTATAACCTGATTGGTATTGTTGGGGAAATGCCTAACAAACGAAGGGGGAAGGGTAACAGGGTGAAAGGGTACAAAGGGAAGGGTTGAAGGGTGAAGGGGTGGAAGGGTGCAAGGAGGAACGGGGGAGCTCCTCCGTCGCGTCCCTTGCACCCTTATGCCCTTTCACCCCTCCACCCTTGGGTTTCTAGGCTGGCTCCTTCCACTCCCTGTCGCTGTGCAGGATGGCCATCTCGTCGAGCTTCCGGTTGAACACCAATGCCGCGATGCCCAGCACGACGAGACAGACGCCGGCGAAGAACGCAGCTCCGTAGCCGAGGTAGTTGGCCACCTCGCCCCCGATGAGCGCCCCCGAGATACCGCCCACGGCGATGATGGCGTTGAAAAGGCCGAGGCTTTCGCCCTTGCTTCCCACGGGCGCGCACTTGGAGACCAGCGCGGTGGAGGCCACGCTCACGAAGGCCCAGAAGAAGCCGATGGCAGCCTGCAAACCGAAAAGAGCCGCAAACAGCATCGCGTGGTCTGGGTGCAGGCCGCCGGCGACCATAAGCGATATGATGCCGAAGCTGGAGAACAGAAAGATGCGCACCAGGTTCACGTTGATGAGCGTCCTCCGCTCCCCGAGCCGCTGTATGATGTCCCCCGCCCTCGAGTACATGATCGCCGAGGTCACCGCCGAAACGATGTAGAGCAGGAATATCTCCAGCCAGCCCGAGCCCATCTCGTTTTTGAGGAATATCGGGAACGGCGTGTAGACCGTCGTGAAGCCGGAAAACAAAAGAAGCACCGCCAAAAAATAGAGCTTGAGCGGCCTCGGGACCGTCGTTTTCGAGGAATGGATCCGGTGTAGCGCCTCGTGGTACTTTCGCCGGTACATCCACAGCGGCAAATGGCGCGCCCGCTCGATTATCCGGCCCTGGAAGACCACGAGCTTGTCGACATGCTGGGGCGCAAACGGCTTCGGCTTCGGGTCCGGAACGAGCCGCAGTGCGATGAACCCGGCCAGGATGGTCACGGCCGAGAGTATGAAAAAGAGCACCCGAAGCGAATCCATGCCCGGGAACAGCCTTATGCCCGCTTCGAGCCAGATGCCGCACAAAAGCAGGCCGATTATCCAGCCCACGCCCCCGAACTCCGTGTATGTTCCTATCTCCTTGGTCCACCTCTTGGCCTCGACCGTCTCCGTGATTATTACGGTGCCCATCGAGACGGAGGCGGCGGCCACGATGCCGAACAGGATGTTGAGCCCCAGGAACTGCTCGAACGTGGTGGCCAGGCCCATGAACAGGAACAAAAGGCCGGTGCCGAAGTAGTCTATCAGGATGAACATCTTCCGGCGCTGGATGCGGTCGGAGAGCTCGCTCCAGCCGATGGAGCTGGGCACCGAGGCCATGGATGTGGCGGCGCTCAGGACGCCGACGTTGCTCACGCTCCCGCCCAGCGTAGCGCTCAAAAAGAGCGGAATGAGCGTGCTGGCCCCGCCGTCGGCCACATAGTGCAGGCTGTGGCCGAAGTACCAACGGGGAACCAGGCGGCCCGCCGGCCGGTGCTTGCCGAACGGCTCCTCCTTGCGCGCCGGCCGCTTCTTCAGGGCGGTGAGAGGCCGCTCCCGCAGCTGCTCCGGCTCCCATTTTTTACGCGCCGGCGCCCGGGGCTTTGCCGGCGGCGCCTTGACCTTCGGCACCTCTGCGGACCTGACCGGGGTTATCTTCTGGGGCTTCAACTCCTCCTGGAAATCGTGCTGGGGATGGCGCGCCGGAGGGCGCTTCATCGCCGGAAGGGGATGGAGCTTCCCTTCGGGGCTTTGGGTCAGGCGGTGCGCTGCATTTTCGGCCTCGGCGTGGGTTATCGGCCGCTCCTTCAAAGCGTGCCCGGGCTTTCCCTTCCCGCTATTTTCCACAAGCCAAACCTCCAGCACGTAATAGCCGGAGCACCTTATGGTGCACGGCGCGGTTGGCCGAGGCAACGCTGTCCAGGCGGCCGCAAAGGTCGATGGCCATACCGTCCAGCGACCGGCCGCCCGCATCCGTCAGTATCCCGCCGGCCTCCTCGAGGATGAGCTTCCCCGCCGAGGAATCCAGCGGCCGGCCCAGCCCGCCCCGGACATCCACGACCGCAGATGCGGCGCCCGAGGCGACATAGCACAGGTCAAGAGCCATCGAGCCGAGGCAGCGGACCTTGTCCGCTTCCCGCAAAACCTCCCGCGCCGAATCGACGGCGCGGAGCGGCCCGGGCGACAATTCGACCAGCAACATTCCCAGCGCGGGACCCGGCTGCGCCCTCATCCTCCGGCCGTTCCGGAACGCCCCCTTTCCCTTGACGGCCCAGTACTCTTCGCCCGAGACGAGGTTCCGTACATAGCCGAGCCGGACGTTGCCCAGGGTCGGCTCGGGCGGGGCCAGCGCATACGACACGGCGTACAGGCCGATCCCGTTCATGGCATTGGTCGAGCCGTCGAGCGGGTCGGCAATGAGGGTGCATCCCGGCCTTCCGAAATCGCGGCTGCCCAGTTCTTCCGAAAGGAGCCTCACATCGGCTGATCGGCGCGCCGCCGCCACGACCAGGTCCTCGAGCCGCTTGTCCAAAACGACCGTGGTGTCGCCCGAGGCGCCCTTGCCCAGCGAGCGCCGGCCGGCCGGCGTCCCGGCCAGCGGGCGCGCTGCCCTTTGGGCCTGCGCCCCAAGCGAGCGGAATAGTTTCAGCCAAGCGGCGGCATCCATGCTCGTACCGCATCGCAATCGGCGATAATATTGTTTGCGCGATTTGTGAAAGGGTGGAAGGGTAAAGGGGGATTATGGGTAGAAGGGAAGGGTGCAAGGGTAAATGGGTGCAAGGGTGCAAGGGACGAAAGGGTGGCGGTTCCCGTTCCCCTTGCACCCTTGTACCCTTCCACCCTTTCACCCTTTTTCACGTTCCGTCCGTCCAGCTCCGCAGGTACGCTTCCTGCTCCGCCGTCAGCTTGTCGATGTCTATTCCCATCGAGGCGAGCTTGAGGCGGGCCACGTCCTTGTCGATGGCCTCGGGCACCGGGTGGACGCGCGTTTCTAGCTTCTTTCCGTTCTTCATGATGTATTCGGCGCAGAGCGCCTGGTTGGCAAAGCTCATGTCCATGACGGCGGCGGGATGGCCCTCGGCCGCGGCCAGGTTGACCAGCCGTCCTTCGGAGAGCAGGAAGAGCTTCTTCCCTCCCTTCAAGACATGCTCCTCGACCTCCTTGCGTATGGTCCGGTGCGAGAGGGAGAGCTTCTCCAGGGCCGGTATCTCTATCTCGACGTTGAAGTGGCCGGTGTTGCACATGATGGCCCCGTCCTTCATGGCCGTCATGTGCTCCGAACGGATGACGTGCTTGTTCCCGGTCGCAGTGATGAATATATCGCCCTCCACGGCCGCCTGGGCCATGGGCATCACGCGGAAGCCGTCCATGGCCGCCTCGATGGCCTTGAGCGGGTCTATCTCGGTGACGATGACGTTGGCCCCGGCGCCCTTGGCCCGGTTGGCGACGCCGCGGCCGCACCAGCCGTAGCCGGCGACGACGAAGCTCTTCCCGGCCAGAAGCACGTTCGTGGCGCGCAAAATGCCGTCGAGGCTGCTCTGGCCCGTTCCGTAGCGGTTGTCGAACAGGTGCTTCGTGAGCGCGTCGTTCACGGCTATTATCGGGAACTTCAGGACCTTGTCGCGCTCCATGGCACGGAAACGGATGACGCCCGTGGTCGTCTCCTCGGTCCCGGCGATTATGCCCTTGAGCAGAGCCTTCCGCTCGGAATGGAGGGTGCTGACCAGGTCCCCGCCGTCGTCCATGGTGATGCCGGGCTTTGCGTCGAGCACCTTGAGCACGTGGTCGTAGTAGGTCTTCTTGTCCTCGCCGTGTATCGCATAAACGGAGATGCCGAAGTCCTCGACCAGCGACGCCGCGACGTCGTCCTGCGTGCTCAGCGGATTGGAGGCGCAGAGCGCAAGTTCCGCGCCGCCTTCCTTGAGCGTCCGCATCAGGTTGGCCGTCTCCGAGGTGACGTGCAGGCAGGCCCCGATGCGAACCCCTTTCAGGGGCTTCTCCTTCGCAAAGCGCTCCTTTATGAGACGTAGCACGGGCATCTGCCGTTCGGCCCACTCGATTCTCAGCTTGCCTCCGGGCGCAAGCTTCGGGTCCAGGATGTCGCGGTCGACCATTTTCGCACCGGATTGGCAATCCGGTTGGCGGTTATTAATGGTTTTTTAGTAGCGGGCGCTACAAACGGACCCGGCCGGGGAGCAGCGGGGCATCCAGCGGTCGTGCCGCCCCCACTTTTATTGGACCGTCACGTTCTGTATCGCCGACCCGTCATTCCCCGCATAGTCGGTCGTGGCCGCCCGCACCAGGTAGTTCCCCGCCGAAAGCTCCCGGGCATCCCACTGGATGCCCCAGCCGTTGGAGCCGTCTTCGTCGGTCCCGATGACCGTCCAGTTCTGGCCGTCCCTGGAGTACGAAAAGGACATGAACTCGACGTCCTCGGAGCCGGTGTTCTCGAACGCCGATATGAACCCGGTCCCCTGCTGGACCTGCGCTTCCATCGTGACGTTCGGGATGTGATTGTCGACTATCACCTCGACCGTGTCCCGTCCGAGGTTTACCCGGTCGTCGACCAATGTCGCCCGGACCAGGTAGAAGCCGTCGTTCACCGTCGTCGTGTCCCACGCCACGGCCCAGCCGTTTCGGCCATCGCCATCGAAGTTGACCGGCCGCACGGGCAGGAAGGCGGCGGCGTAGTACTTGTTGCGCGTCGAATCGTCAGGCGAAATCGACGTGATGTTGCTGATGTAATACGCCTTCCCATTGTAAGCGACGGCGCCGTTGCCGTCCTTGTCCTCCCCGAAGGGTAGGTCCATGGCCCCGCCCAGCGGGTCCACCACCGAGACCCACCTTCTTGGCGGGCCCCTCTGGCCTTCCCTGACCTTGAAGTCCTTGGCGGTCAGGCTGTGGACCGTGGTTCCATTTTCGTCCCCGTGGTAAATGTTGATTATGACCGTTTCGTTCTCACGGATGACCTTCGTGAGGTTGGCCCAGGCGGAGCCGTTGGAGGTCCCGGAGGCCCCGGCACTTTCGAAATCCCAGGGGGATACGGTGTAGTTCCCGTCGATGCCCTGTTCCCGCAGGAAGTCGTCCAGGCCGGCGCGTATGTTACTGTAGGCGGTCCCGTTGTCGATGTCTGTGCGCATCTTGCAGGCCAGCACCATGGAAAGCCCCAGGTTGGTGAGCTTGCCGTCCTTGATGTACGGTCCCGAGAACTTCGTCTGGTTCCCGAAGAACGATTTGACCTCGTCATGCTTGTCCAGCGAATCCTTCGGGTCGTCGGGATACAAGGAAACATAATGCTCGATGTTCTTGTTGATGAAGACGGTCCAGTTGTTGCCCTTGGCATCCGCTCCGTTGAGAATCCGGGCGTCCTTTTGGCCCAGCCTCATCAGGCCGTTGGCCGCCGCCGTGGGAGCGCAGAACATGTTGGTCGTCGACCCGTCCCCGTTGTCCCGGTTGGGCCCGACATCGTGCTGCCCCATGGGTCCGACGCCCGGTCCCTGGTCGTGGGAGGAGTTCGAGCCGTCCCAGTACTGGAGGATCATGAGCTGCGTATCCAGGTCGGCAGTCGTCGCCCCGAAGCTCCAGTTGCCCCGAACCACCTGGCCGTCCCGCGCCTGCAGCTTCGGCGCCGGCCGTGTCCGTTCGTAAGAGACCTTCATCTCCAGGCTCCCGGTGTTGCCGGCGCGGTTCTTCATCGTGGCCCTGAGGGAGTAGTTCCCGTCCGCCAATCCCGACGTGTCCCAGTCGGCTTCCCAGCCGAGGAACCCGCCGAACAGCCCGGTGCCTTTGAGATCGCTTTGGTTGACATCATCAAGAGGGTCCTTGTCGACGCCGATGAGCCTCCACTGCGTTCCATCGTTGTACTCGAACCTGGTCCACACGACATCCTCGGACCGGTTCATCTCGAGCGCCCGGACCCGGACAATATCGCCCGAAATGAGAACCGGGTAGGAGGGCGAGCGGTCATCGGGCCGCGGCGTGACGATGTAGGGCGTGGGGAACTCCTTGGAGGTCTTGGCAGGCTCGGTCTCGGTCCGGCGCGTGAAGAAGAAGAGCGTCGAGGCCAGCACGAGGAGGATGACGACCGTGACCACCGCAATGTTCCGTTTCCATGACATCCTTTTCACCGGCCCGAGGGCAGTCCACTGGAAGAACCGCCTAATATCCTTTTGGACAAATCTCTTCCGCTTCTCATACAGGCCATCGCGTCGATTGGGGAAAATATAATAACACCCCCGCGAATGTTCATCGCCGGATGGAGGACACGGCCCGACAGCGCTTCGAGCTGGGCAAGACCGCCTACGACGCCGGCGACGTCGAGACGGCCCTCGGGCACTGGGAGGGCGCGCTCCTCCTGGACCCGTCGTTCGTGGAGGCCTGGTTCAGCAAGGGCATCGCATTAGGCCGGCTCGGCCGATGGGAGGCCGCGCTCGTCTGCCTGGACAAGGCCCTTGAGCTCGACGACCTGCACGCCGGCTCCTGGACGTTCAAAGGCGTGGTGCTGGACAAGATGGGGCGGCAGCAGGACGCCCTGCGCGCCTTCGACGCCTCGCTGAAGCTCGAGCCGGCCTCGTTCGACGCGCTTGTCGGCAAGGGCCTGCTCCTGGGCGAGCTGGACCGCGACGCCGAGGCGGTCCCGTGCTTCACGCGGGCGCTGGAGATATCGCCCCTGGACGACGAGACCTGGTTCAACAAGGGCGTCTCGCTGTCCAAGATGGGCGAAAGCTCCGAGGCGCTGAAGTGCTTCGAGACCGCCGCCACCATCAACGCCGACTTTTCGATGGCCTGGTACAACATCGCCATCCTCCGCTGGGAGCTGGGCCGGCCGGGCGAGGCGCTGGAGTGCTTTGACCGGGCCATCGCGCTGGACCCCAATTTCTCCGAATCGCTGGTGCGCAAGGGCGCCGCCCTCGAGGAGCTGGGGCGGGAGCTCGAGGCGCTGAAGTGCTTCGAGGCTGCCATAGCCGCCGACCCGGAGAACCCCCGGGCCTGGAACAACCAGGGCTCCCTGGTCTGGGAAATGGGCCGGCAGGACGAGGCCCTTAAGTGCTTCGACCGCGCCCTGGAGCTGGACCCGCTTCTTTCGAAGGCTTGGTACAACAAGGGCAACGCGCTGGGCCGCACCGGCCACAACGAAGGCGCCCTCGAATGCTTCGGGCGGGCGCTGGAGCTGGACCCGCGGGACCAGCTGGCCTGGTTCAGCAAGGGCGTCTGCCTTTCGGAGCTGGGCCGCCTGGAGGAGGCGGTACGCGCCTTCGACGAGGCCATAGCCATAGACGAAAGCTACACCGACGCCTGGCACTTCAAGGGCCTCACGCTCACGGACCTATTCAGGCCGTTCGAGGCGATGCGCTGCTTCGACCGGGCGCTGGAGCTGGACCCCGACAACGTAGAGGTCCGCGAGGCCCGCAAGGCGCTCTTCGAGCAGCTGCACGGGCAGTGAAGGGTGAACGAACGGGCAATACGGGCAATCGGTGTAATCGGTGAAACGGGCAATACGGGCAATGCGGGGACGGATACGGTCGTCCTCCCCCGTATTGCCCGTATCGCCCGTCATTGCCCGCATTGCCCCATCCTGCGCAAATTTCACCAATAATTATATACCGCAGGGCGGGAATGTTCTCCATAATGAGCCTGGAAAGATGGGCGGTCGTTCTGGCCGCCCTGCTGGTCGCGGCGCCTTTCCCCTCGCTGGGCGCCGGCGCGGCGGCCGACGCCTTTTCCGTTCCAGGGAACCGTCCGGCGCCCCCAAGCGAGGGCAACCGCTTCTGGCTCCCCGCCGGCAGCCTGGCCGGCCTTCCCGGCGTCGAGGAATCGCGCGCCGCTCGAAGCTGGGTGTCGGGCGAGCCGCTGATAGATTCGGGCGCCCTCATCCTCTACGAATCCGCCGGGAACGGCGAGGGCGGCGCAGGCGGCCGCGCCCTGGAGCTCAAGCTCACCGGAGCCCGCTGCGAGCTCTACGTGGACAGCGGCGCCAAGCCCTACCCGTCGAACGCCACGCTCCAGGCCCTCGCCAACGAGTTCGACCAGAGAATCTGGCCCAACAACACCGCCACCTTCGGCAGCATAATCTTCGGCTCCATCGACATCAACATCATCAACATGGACGGCGCCTGGGGCGTGGGCGGCTATTTCACGCCCGCGGACCCCAAGGCCATCTACGTCGACTGCGCCGACATAAACTACTGGGGCTACCAGATAATCGCCCACGAGTTCCAGCACCTCCAGCACAACCAGAAGGACCCCGACGAGGAGCTGTGGCTCAACGAGGGTTGCGCCGATTTGGCCATCGCGGTCATCTACGGCCAGGACGACGGCACCATCACCGGCCACGTCGACGGCTTCGAGGGGACCCCGGACAACGACCTCACGGTGTTCCAGAACCAGATGTACGATTACGGCTCCGCGTACGCTTTCATCCAGTACTTCTGGGACAGATTCGGCGGCCAATCGACGGTCCGCTCGCTGGTGGCCAACAAGGGCAACGGCGCGCAGGGGATCGATGACACGCTCGCCACGACGGGTTACCCCGACCGGTTCAACGACATCTTCCCCGACTGGTGCGTCGCCAGCCGCATCGACGACACAAGCATCGACCGGGGACAGTACGGGTACGCCCGGCTCAACATCCAGGTCAATCTCGCCGGCGATTACGGCAGCCTCCCCGTCTGCGCCACGGGCGACGTCCACCGCTGGGCCTCGGACTGCTTTCGCTTCCGGGGCGGCAACACGCTCGACCTCCTGGCGCAGTTCGACGCGCCGAAGGCCGGCTACACGCCCCGTCTCTTCGGGCTGGATCCCTCGGGCGCAAATTCGACCGTCAAGGAGATCCCGCTGGACCAGAACCAGAGCGGCGAGGCGCTGCTCCACGCTTTTGGCCGGGACTTCTCCGAGGCTATCCTTTTCACACCCTCCTCGGTCGGAGGGAGCTACAACTTCAGCGCCCGGCTCGTGGACCGGACGCCGCCGGTGACCTCGGCCACCGTGTTCCCTCCCGAGCCCAACGGCCGGAATGGCTGGTACGTGCTGGCCCCGACCATCAGCCTGCGCTCCAGCGAGGACGGCGCGCGCGTGGCCTTCCGCTGGGACGATTCCCCGGACGAGAACTATTCCTCGCCGGTCTCGGCCCCCGAGGGCGTGCACACCCTGCGGTTCTACTCGACGGACGCCTGGGGCAACCGGGACACCGATCACTTCATGGCGTTCAGGGTGGACACGACGCTCCCCGCGGCGACAGTGCATATTTCTCCCGGCGTCCCCGACGGCGCCGCAGGCTGGTACATCGGCCCGCCGAGAATCGATCTTTCGGCCTCGGAGAACGCCAGCCTGTTCTTTGCCTGGGACGGCGGCCTTTTCGAGAACTTCACCGGGCCGATGCTTGCGCCGGAGGGCCGCCACCGCCTGGAGTACTACGCGGTGGACGAGGCGGGGAACGAGGGCAAGACCGCATCGTCCGATATACTGGTCGACTCCACGGCCCCGGGGTCGTTTGCCAATCTGACGCCCGTCCTCCCGGACGGCCCCGGCGGCTGGTACCGGACCCCGCCGGCCATCACGCTCGAATCGGACGAGCCGGGCGCCCTGCTCCTCTACCGCTGGGACAACTCCACCGAGGCCGCCTTCGTCCGTCCGCTGGTCGCGCCCGAGGGCATGCACCGGCTGTACTACCGGGCTCGGGACCCTGCCGGCAACAACGGCACGACCCGGGACCTCCTGGTGCGCGTCGACACCATGGCGCCCCTGGTTTCCGTTTCGGTCGAGCCGCGCTCGCCCGACGGCAAGGGAGGCTGGTACCGCACCCGGCCGACGATAAGCCTGGCGCTCAACGACACGGACCCGGCGGCCACCGCCCTCTATGCCTGGGACGACGCCGAGCCCGGGCCTTACTTTGGCCCGTTCAAGGTGCCCGAGGGCGTCCACACCCTGCGCTTCTTCGGGAGGGACACCCGCGGGAATTTGGCCAACGAGAGCCGGCGGACCTTCCGCGTCGATTCGCTTGCGCCCGCCACGAAGGTCTCCATCGCGCCGGGCGACCTGGGCGGCGAGTGGTACCGCGAGACGCCCGAGATAACGCTCTCGACGGACCAGAACGCCGAGGTCTGGTACTCCTGGGACGGCGACATCCCGCAGGCCTATTCGGGGCCGTTCGGGGCGCCCGAGGGCGAGCATATGCTGGGCTTCCAGGCCCGTGACGCGGCAGGCAACTCGGAAAGGCAGCGCACCTTGGAGTTTCGGGTGGACACCGCCGCGCCCGGGGCCCGCCTGGAGCTCTCCGCGACCGCGCTCCTGGTCGGGGACCTGCTGATGCTCGACGCCGGAGGTTCCTCCGACCTGAACGGACTGGAGAGCTATTCGATCGACTTCGGCGACGGGGCCCGCCGGACCGGGCCGGAGAAAAGCTGGGAGCACATCTACGAAACGCCGGGCGTGTTCACGTTGGTGCTGAAGGTCCAGGACAGAAGCGGCGCCTGGAGCGGGCCCGTGGAGGCCAATGTCTCGGTCTCGCTCCCGCCAAAGGCCCCGGCGCCGGAGCAACGGGGCACGACCCTGCCGGCCTCACCGGCCGCCCTCGGCGCCATCGCTGCCGTCGTCATATTGGCGGCGGCCGGGGCAGTTCTCGTCCGCCGCAGGCGGAGACCGGCCGGTTAGGTTATAAGGCCAGGCCGGGAATCGGGTCTTCGATGTCGAAGCTGGTATTCCTCGTCACAAGCTTTTTTCTTTCAGCGTTCCAAAGAAAAAACTTCGGAAAAAAGAAACATCGTCGCTCCGCTCCTCGCGCCCCTTCGGGGCGCGGAACGGAACGCCGGACGGATTGACAATAAAATCGTATATTAGCATGGAAGCCATACCCATTGCTAATGTCCCGGCTGGTATTCCTCGGCACCGGCGGCGGGCGCTTTGCGGCGATACTGCAGGCGCGGGCCACCGGCGGCATACATCTCCAGCTCGAGGGCCCGAGCGGCCAGCCAGTCCGCATCCAGATAGACCCGGGCCCGGGGGCCCTTGTCCGCATGCTCGACCGCGGCATCGACCCGCTCCGCACCGATGTCATAATGGTCTCGCACTGCCACCCGGACCACTACACCGACACGGAGATGCTCATCGAGGGGATGACCAACGGAGGGAACCAGAGGACCGGCGCGCTCGTGGCCAGCAGGAGCGTCGTCGAGGGGGTCGAGGGCTTCGGCCCGGCGATCTCGAAGTACCACGTCGTCCGGCCGGGGCTGGTGAAGGTGGTCGCCCCCGGCGATTCGGTCGACCTTTTCGGGATAAAGGTAGAGGCCACGGCCTCGGCCCACTCCGATCCCAGTTCCGTGGGCTTTCGAATCCACACCCGCGATGGCATCCTCGGCTATGTCTGCGACACGGCGTTCTCGGACGAGATCGCCCGATCTCACCGCGGCAGCCGGATACTTGTCCTGCCGGTCACGCGCCCCGTGAAGATGCCGATACCGTTCCACCTGACCGTCGAGGACGCGGCCGCCATGGCCGAAATCGTCAAGCCGGAGCTTTGCCTGCTCACCCACTTCGGCATGCGCGTTATAAAGGAGGGCCCGCCGAAGGCCGCAGGATGGATACAGAACAAGACGGGCGTGCGGACAGTGGCCGGCACCGACGGCATGGAGTGGGACATCGGCAAAGAACTGAAGCAGAAGTGAATCTACTTCTTGATTATCGGAATCATGCACATGAAGAAGAACGGCTCGCTTCCGGCATTCTGGAACTGGTGGAGCTCGTTGGGCGGGGCCCAGACCACGTCGCCCGGCTCGAGCGCGCGCTCGTCGCCGTCGAGCTTCAGGCTGCCCCGGCCCTGCATGACGAGGACCTCGTGCTCGTAGTCGTGCTTGTGGAGCGGCGTGTGCCCTCCGGGCGCGACCTCGAAGACGCGCATGGCGAAGTTGCGGGCACCGCGCTTCTCGTCTATGAGCCAGCGCACCTTCACGCCCTCCGCGCCCTCCATCGAGACGGGCTCGGCCTTGACGTCGGCCCAGCGGAACTTGTCGACCATGCGGCCACCGGCCCCTCAATGCCCCGTCGGGGGGAAAAATATATCGGCCTCCCGCTCAATGCGAATCCGGGATGGCCATGGGACGAGACGAGATAGGCAAGGTGTTCCACTATTACCCGAAGGCAGGCGTCGCCGCAATATCCATCACCGCCGGAGAGCTCCAGGTCGGCGACACCATCATGATAGAGGGCGCCACCTCGTCCGTCACCATGGTGGTGGACTCGATGCAGGTGGAGCACGCCCAGGTCCAGAAGGCCGGGGCGGGCCGAAGCATCGGGATCAAGGTGCCCGAGCGCGTCCGGCCCGGCGACAGGGTCTACAAGATCGTGCCGACGCCTTGAACGAGCGGACCGCGCACAGCGTACGGCGGACGGCGTACGACGGGCGTACGCCGTACGCCGTCCGCCGCCCGCCGTACGCCGGTCGTCCCGATCCGCTATCCCATGAACAGGCCGCCGTTGACGTCGAGCACCGCGCCCGTGGTGAAGGCCGCCCCCTCCGAGAGGAAGTAGGCCACCGCGGCCGCTATTTCCTCCGGGCGGCCCACGCGGCCCAGCGGGATGTTTTGGACGCGCTCGGCCCTCTTTTCGGGCGTGTCCGAGGCGATGATGTCCGTCTCCACGGGCCCGGGCGCGATGGCGTTGACCGTTATCTTGCGCGGCGCAAGCTCCCGGGCCAGCGAGCGCGTGAACCCTATCACGCCGGCCTTGGCCGCGGCATAATGCGCCCCCTGGGTCGAGCCCTGCCTCCCGAGATTGGATGAGAGGTTGACTATCCTTCCGCCGTCCACCATTTGGGGGACGGCCGCCCGACAGCAAAGGTAGCTCCCCGAAAGATTCGTGCGAAGGGCCTCCTCCCAACGGTCCGGCGAAAGCTCCGGGAAGCGCCTGCGTTCGTAAACGCCGGCGTTGTTGACCAGACCGTAGATGTCCCCGAACTCCCCGACGAACGAGCGGACCATGCTTTCGACCTGCCTGTCGTCCCCGACATCGGCCTTGAGAAGGACCGCACGTGCGCCGCGCGACCTCACAGCGTCAAGGACCTCCTGCGCCCCCCGTTCGTTTCGATGGAAGTTGAGCCCGAGGCCGTACCCCAGCCCGGCCAGGAGGATGGCGGTCGCCTTTCCGATACCGCGCGATGCGCCCGTTACAAGCACCGGCCCGGCGCTCATAAAAAGACCCGCGCTACTCCTCAGCTATGACCAGCTCGTATACCAGGCACCTGACGTCCAGCTTCCAGTTGTTGCCCAGGTCCAGGTCGTTGTTCGTGAGGTCCTGGGCCCCGCCCGCCTCGCCCAGCAATATCTCGGCGTTCCAGTCCCCGCGGCCCAGGCCGGTGGCGTACCTGGCCCCGACCTGCGAGAGCGCCTCGTCGGGCGTCCGGCCCTGCAAGGTCAAGGGCGCCGGCGGATCGGTGAGGCTGAAGTTGAGGCTTAGGTTGCCATTCATGTCCCGCAGGTACTGCGTGTTGTTCTCCGGGTCCGTCACGCGGAGGGCGAAATCGTCGTTGTAGGTGCGCAGGAGCCAGTGGCGGATGTCGTCCGTCCAGGTCAGCCGAAACTCCACCCGGGTCATGTTCTCGTAGCTCACCGTCACCGTCTTGTTGGCGCTCGAGTTCTCGGAAGCGTACTCGGACAGCTGCGGCAGCGAGCGCGCCACGAGGTTCCAGCTGATGTCGAACGTGCGAAGGATGACGGTCACGGCCTGCGAGCGGTTGTTCCGGGCCCCGAAGTCGTCGGTGACGGTGAGGTTCACGATGTAGGTGCCGGTGTCGGTGTAGGCGTGGACCGCCTGCGCCCCGCTCCCGGTGGCGCCGTCGCCGAACTCCCACCTCCAGTCGACGATGCCGCCGTCTTGGTCGGTGGAGTTTAGGCCGCTGAAGCGGACCTGCGAGAGCACCTTCACATCGGTGCCGTCGACCTCGATGCGCGCCTTGGGGTACTCGTTGATGCGCACGGTCATGTTGGCGCGGTCCTTCTTCCCCTCGTTGTCCGTGACCGTGAGCGTGACGGTGTGGTTCCCGCCCTCGGAAAAGGGATGCTCCACGGAAACGCCCAGGTCCTCCGTGGTGTCGCCGAAGTCCCAGTGGTAGCGGGCGATCTTCCCGTCCTTGTCCGTCGAGTTCGAGGCGTCGAATATCATCGCCTGGCCGACGTTGGCCGCCCTGGGCGTCGTCGTGAAGACGGCGGTGGGCGGCCTGTTCTCGGCCTTCGTAAGGCAGCCCGGCAAGAGAAGGCCCAGAAGGGCCGTCCCGACCACGAGGAGCACCAGCGCCCGTTTCATGTCTTATCCCCTTCCGCGTTTAGGATGATGTTACAGGATATTAAAGGCTATTCCCCGCGCCGTTCGGGGGCGCCCGTCGGTCCCAGCGGACCTCCACGGCCGGCCCCGCCCAAAGAACCCTCGCCGAACCCACCTTCAACCACAAAATATTGCATAAATTCAATATCTATATAATGTTATTGAAGTTGCGTCGAAGCATGCACCGCATACCGAAGGACCACCCGCGCTACGAATCGCTGAGAATCCGCCAGAGGATGGTGTCCGGCCAGGAGCGCGGCCTGGCGGTCCGCGAGGGCCTCCTGGCCCACGGCCGGGGTGAGGCGTTCGACTACCTGCTCGGGGAGCGGACCAATCCCGAGGCCAGGGCCGCCGCGCGCGCCGCCGCCGCCGCGCTGCTACTGGCGAAAAGGCCGGTGCTCAGCGTGAACGGCAACGTCGCCTCGCTCGTTCCGGCGGAGATGGTCCGGTTGGCCTCGGCGATACCCGGGGCGGCCCTCGAGGTCAACCTGTTCCACCGGACCGAGGAGCGCGCCAAGAAGATAGGCCGGGAGCTGGAGGCGGCAGCCGACAAGGTGGGCAAGCGGGGAAGGGCGCCCCGTATCCTCGCCGGCGGATCCGACGCCCGGCTGGCGGGCCTGAGCTCCGACCGGGCGAAATGCCACCGCGAGGGCATCTTCTCCGCCGACGTCGTGCTGGTGCCGCTCGAGGACGGCGATCGGGCGGAGGCACTCAAGCGCGCCCAAAAGACGGTCATAGCAATCGACCTCAACCCGCTGTCGAGGACGGCGAGGACGGCCGACATCACCATCGTGGACAACATCGTCCGGGCCCTGCCGGAGCTTGCGCGCCAGGTGGAAAGACTCCGGGGCGCTCCCCCGCCGCGCCTGTCCCGCATCGTGAAGGGCTTCGACAACGGGGCCAACCTCGGCAAGGCCGTCGGCCGCATCCTGCGCCGGCTGGCGGCCCTCGCCCGGGCGCGCCGGCCCGCCTTTCCCAGTCAATAAATTCATAATCCCGGAGGCCAATCCTCGGCCGATGGGTCTGCGAACATTTTCGGCCGCTCTCTTCCGGACACTGTTGCTGGTCGTGCTGGCCGCGCCTTTCGCGGCGGCCCAGGACGAGGCTTTCGTGGCGGCGTTCGTTTTGGCGATATTCGTCCTCCCGGTCGGGGTACGCGTCGTGCTGTGCTGGTGGATATACAATGACGCTCATCGCAGGGGCAAGAGCTCGGCGATCTGGATCGTGGTGGTGATACTCTCGCCGCTCATCGGGGCCGTCCTCTGGTGGCTGGAGCGGGACAGGCCGCCGGTCGTCTTCCCGGCTTACTACTATCCGCCGCCCTACTACGCCTACGCTCCCGGCCCGGCTCCCCCGGCCTACGCCTATCCCCATGGGCCGGCCCCTCTGGCCTCGCCGGGCGGCTTCCGGCCCTCCGTCTCCTGCCGGCGCTGCGGCGTCCAGATGCCCCTGGGCTCGCTCTTCTGCCCGTCCTGCGGCGCCCGGCAAAAGTAGTATCAGAGCCTCTTTCTCAGGTTGAGCATGTCACCCTTCTCGAAGCCCATGGCGTCGAAGAAGCGCAAAAGCTCGCCGTTTCGCCAGTCGACCATGGTGTAGACCGTATCGACGTCTATCATCTTGAAATTGGTGAAGAGCTCCTCCACGAGCGCCCGGGCGATGCCCTTCTTCTGATATGCGGGGTCGACGCCTATGGTGTCCACCCAGCCGATGTTGTCGGGCACGCCGTACTCCCACCAGCTGGCAAGGCCGATTATGAAACCCACCACCTTCCCGTCGAGCTCGGCCACCAGCGGCGTGATGGGCGATTCCCGCCGTGAGTGCTCCAGCTTCTGCGCCCAGTATTCCTTCCGCTCCTTTCCCAGGACCTTCCTGTCTATGGCCACGATGGCCGGAAGGTCCTTCTGCTTCATCACCCGTATGCTGATGTCGCCGATGGCCATGCGCTCACCCCGCCTGTCCGCCTTGGTATTCACTGCATTGTTATTAAAGCTCATCCTTCGAGGGTCCTGACCAGCACGCTCCGCCGTCGCGGCCCGTCGAACTCGCAGAGGAAGACGCCCTGCCACGTGCCCAGCACGAGCGCGCCGTCCTCGACGATGAGCGTGACGTCGCTGCCGCAGAGCGTGGACTTGACGTGGCCGTCGCTGTTCCCCTCGGAATGGCGAAAGTCGCCCTCGGTCGGCACGAGCCGCTCAAGCGTCGCCAGGATGTCCCGCCTCACCGACGGGTCGGCGTTCTCGTTGACCGTGATGCCGGCGGTCGTGTGGGGCACCCACACCACGCACAGGCCGCTTTTCACGTTGCTTCGGGCGACCTCCTCCTGCACCGGCGCGGTTATGTCGATCATCTCGGACCTCTTGCGCGTCTGGAACTCGAGCCTTGCGAGCGTTCAAACACCTCCCGATTTGTCAAAGGGTGAAAGGGTGAAAGGGTGAAAGGGTGAAAGGGTGAAAGGGTGAAAGGGTGAAAGGGTGAAAGGGTGAAAGGGTGAAAGGGTGAAAGGGTGAAA
>Ga0315291_10003298_pt1 | contig 20908 bp, 14 predicted proteins | sample YL17G12_20_MG_FD_203070 | JGI IMG/M metagenome (GOLD analysis project Ga0315291, IMG submission 203070) | Sediment microbial communities from Yellowstone Lake, YNP, Wyoming, USA - YL17G12_20 | ecosystem: Environmental > Aquatic > Freshwater > Lake > Sediment | place: USA: Wyoming | collected...
TAATTTAATTATAGCTCTTAACCTAGTGTCCAGTAAAGCGGGGGAGGTTCACCTTCTTTTCATCGGGTAGACTTACCTTATAGTAAGGAGCTTATAGGGTCTCCCAAGTTCTCCACATCTCTCTACAGACATGCCATATGCCAAGACCCCGACAGACCCTCTTTAGAATCTCGCCATATGCGATTCTTTGGTATAGGCTTCCGTTGCGAAAACGAGGTCGCCATCTGCATTAATCTTTATTTACGAGGCTGTATAGTTCACTTCAGGAAGTACGGTCTTCCCTATGGCCTATCTGTTTCCCTGTGTACGCTTCATCTAATGGTTACCCATTTAATGCAACACTCGGTATGGGTGGTTGGCTAGACCTTACCCAACAGGGACTTTCACCCTGTAAGAAATATAAAACTTCTTGGCGCTCTTTCGCTAAAAGTTACCGAATTATTAACCTGGAACACCTTCCTTATTTATCTAATTTAAAAGTAAAATATTCATTGTCTAAGAAAATGGGATGTGCCCAATCTATTTTATTCTTGCCATATGCCTATTATGAATAATAGGTATCTATCCCCATTATCTAAAAAGGTACGGAATTTTCAAAAATAACATTAGAAAGCATCAAAAAAGCACAAGATATGTTAAACGACCGACCGCGGAAAACTTTAGGTTTTTTAACTCCGCATGAGGTCTTCGGAAAATTGTTGCATTAGCAACTTGAATCTACCGTGTCCCTATTTATTTTCAATTTTAGCATCGGGTAGCTTTATTGGTTTTTCGGTTATTTTTTTATTTTCTGGGATATTTACAATTGTAAACTCACCTTGCTCTTTTATCTTAAACTCTCTTAGAATTATATCTAACTTCTCTGCTAAAACTTCCTCTTGTGTCTCCTCACCGGGTTCTTTGGGAATGAATAAATTTTTGCCAATACGTCGTAAGTTAGGGTTACAAAGTGCAGCGATTGTTAAACTATTGTGATTCACAAAATGCCTATATTTTCCCATTTCTGTAACTATTATTTCAAAAGGAATTGGCTGATTTATCTCTTTATACTTTTCTTCTACAATCTTTGTTACAGTATCGAAAAGGGTTTCTGATGGATGTTCATAACCCCATTTTTTAAGTGCAAATGTACTGCGAATCCCAATCCAAACTACTCCATGTTTCTCGCGACTGAGCACAGCATGAATGTTGTGCACTGTGGAGGGTTGATCAGGGAAAAGAGAATTATAGACTTCTGTTATTTTAGCGCTGTGTGCTGGCTTCCCAATAGTTCGTAAGGCTAGATATACTTTTTGTCCTTTGTTAAGGGGCCTTCGGCGAAACCACGCAATATTCTCAGCAAGAGCTTGCAAATCACTTTTAATAAGGCAGAGTCTACCTTCTGATTCCCACCGGTTCACTATAGAAGCAACGTCAATATCTTCAAGAATTGGGCTACCGGATTTAGATAGTATAGTATCTTCTGATAAAGCCCCTAAGATCAACATTTTGATATTTGAGAGTGTTATATAAGGAACTCCTGCGCATTTAGCAAGGAACCTTATAGTGAGTGCCTCGGAAGAATTTGCTGGGATAATTAAACTACCTTGTTTACTCATGATATTATAGATTAAAGCAATGGAAAAGGTGGGAGCATGGGCTGGATGCCGAAGTCTATGCCAGAGTTTGGATTCTATCTGGCGGACTCGCTCCCTTGTGATGCCTTTGTTAATCCCAATCCATTCGAGTGTCATTTTTTTACCTGTTAGAAAACCTTCCCTTGCCTTTATAATATAGCACTCCCTTTCCCTAAAACAAGAAAATCCCTTTTGAACTGACTCTTGTGCAAGTTGTTTAAAAGGCAAACTTATATCTATTATGTCTTTAGAAATATCTTCTAATATATATTTAATGGTAACCTTTGATAAATAATTCGGCATGAATGACAGAACATATGCTAGAGGGAAGACATATTGGTTATCTGTCCAAGCAGATCCAATGAATCCAAATTGTTTTCCAAACTGAATTACTTCTGTTGGTGGATTATCCCATCGTTCATTAATACAAAGAAAGCTCATAAGCATTGCCAGTTGATGTTTGCTCAGCCGAATTTGCTTTGTTTGTGCTAATCTAAGATTCAATTTGCAAAACCATTGGAAAAGCCTTTTTTTTGATATGAAATGCTTTTTATTAGAGTTTCCCTTCTCCAGTTGCATAAATCTAGAATCAGTTAGAAGAGCATGTCTAACTAATTCATTATCAAAATCCGATTCTGCAAAATTTGACAGATCTTCGAGGGTAAAGCAGTGCTCGTATTGAATAAAATTATTTAAAACGTAGGTGATCTGGTTATCATCCATTCATATCTAGCCTAAAGGCAATCCCCTCCTCAATTTTTCCGCTGCTCGTCGGGTGCCTTTTTCACAACAGCGTCCCCAGTTCAACGACTGAGGAATAGCTTTCTCATCGGGCAAGTATCTCCGGAAGGTGATGACCTTTTCCAACCATTTTCTCTTCACACCTAAATCACGTACAAGATGATCATAAAGACCATCAAGCTGAAGAGATAACTTATTTAGATTACCTTGCAATTTGAATATAGCATCTCCAAGCTGCCATACTTTGCGGGCTGGCAAAAGCTTGCGATTGTCTCTAATATTATGTATCTCTTTAATAAAAGTACGCATTTTTATTATTGAATTCTCATATATTTTAACAGCTTTTCTAAGCGTAAGTTCAGGGTCTTTATTACTCGAAATAAGCTCCTCTATTGACAAAAATGCTCTAAACCGTTCGTCATTCGGTTCAAAGGAAATGAATGCTAACTTACCTTCAATCATTTCTTCTTCCCCCAAGCTGCCATCATCTTATCTATAAACATAAGTTTCTTAACTTCGCTTTCAGTAGCCATAAATCTTTGCACTGCACTTGCTATAGAAAATAAATTATGAAGCCTTCTTGCTGTAGCATCAGAACGAACTTTGACGTACGAAGGATGTCCACTATTGATGGCCACATTGTTTCCCTCAACCCAGGCTAAATCCTCTCTTTCAAGTGCTTCGACAAAAGTAATCTTAGGCCCTCGACGACTAACCCGGCTAATTGGTTTGGCAGGTTCAGTTCCAGTTTTTTTATCCTCCTTGAACGTTTGCCCAGACTGATTGCCTGTACCAACTACTCCTGGACCTTCCCCCTTCTCACCTTTACCAGTGGGATAAGTCCACTCAATTCCTTCTTGTGGCATAGCATTTGTTGTTCCGCTAGGGTCTGGTTGCAGAGTAGTCTTTCTCGTTTGGAATCCAAAAAATTCGGATAGTTCTGGAATATCATCTAAAAGTTTCCTGAGTTCTCTTTCTAATTTTATTGCCTCATCAGTATCATAAATTTCTGAGGATTGAATGCCTAGCTCTACTAACCAACTTCTGAATTCCTGTCTAACTGGGTTATACAAACTCTCGAATTTCTGATGCTTCGATCGACGGATGAAGTCAGTCTTGGCAGTAGTAAGGAAGTTTACAAAACCAGGAATCTCTACAACTCCTAAAATACGCGATCCAATACTCCCGGGAAACTGATTGAATAAATCAGCCTTAATAACTTTTCCTAAGGTACACAGTAGAACACCGCAAATATTGGGTCCAAGTGGATATTCTGAGGACGCTAGACCAAAGATACCGTATCCTATTCTTTTACCAGCTTTTTCTGGAAAGAATTCTCTTACTTTTTCTAGATCGAACTCCTCAATTAGTTTACCTGGATTGATGACTTGACCGTTGACTATAAACCTAAGGTCCCTGCAGTAATAACCTAAGCGTTCATATAAGTCGAGGTATTTCATATCCAAAAGGGGGAGATAATGCCGTTTTATTAGTTTTATCAGATCTTCTGTAAAAAAATTGGTAAGCGTTGCGTTTTGCGAAAACATAACTTCTACTCTTGTTCCGTGTTCATGTAAATGCTTTGGTTGAATATCTTCCCATACCAATTTCTTTTCCGACTGTAGATACCAATTAGAACCTCCAGTAAACGATTCGCTGTATGTTTCGGTGATAACTCTTGTGGCAATATTAAAGCTAATCTTTGCACCAACACCTGCAAAACCTATACCTGTTCCTCGCGTTTTAAGCCCTGCGGCAAAGTCATGGTATTGGTCAAAATCTGAAGCTGTCATTCCTTTCCCATTGTCTGTAACGACGAGAATTCTTTTATGCGGGTCAAAATCAATTGAGATGCGGGTAGGTTTTGCGTCTAGTGAATTAGCTATGAGTTCCACTAACACTACCTCATCTACATCAAAAGGATATATTTCAGCTAAATCGCGGATGAGGTTTTGGTAATTTACACCACTTTCATGCATAGTCATAGAAAGTTCTCCTTTTTCTATTCGGTCTTATATTTTATATACTGTATAAATCCAAAAAATCCTTCTTTTCTTGTTTATAAAATAAATGAAGTCTAGTAATATAAAGACCTTGGCCTCAGCATCTGACACATCTTATTTTTTAAAATTATACCAAAAAAGTAACAACAAGCCATGAAGGACTGTATTCTACTATAATATCAAACCCCTTAGGAAAAGTTAGAAAAACTTACCGAATTATTGAGTGTTACAACCGTTCCTTAGACACTCTAATTAATTTTTTCAATATAATTTTGAAAAGTATTAGTAAATCTTACCATCCCCTCAACCATTATTTTTTGCAACTGTTCCCATTTATCTATATCTTTTAAACCAGCATAATTATATATTTTATATATCCAAGATGATTTTATGTCTTCCTTATTCAACCAAATACACTCTTCTCCAAAAGATTTTTCTATTTCATTTTTATATTGCAATAATTGTATAAATATTTTATCATTTATCTCTTTTGTTCCTTTCTGAATAGATAATCCAATTGATGAATATTTTTGAGTTATGGCATAATAATAAAACAAACCTGGTACGCCACTCATAGAATAAATATCATAATATTTTTTTGGCTTACTATTAGAAAAGTATTTTGTATTATTTTTACTTATATCTAATAAACCTTTCCAGAATTCAATTCTTTTCTTTTCCGTTTCCGATAATTCTTCTTCCTCTTTTTCTGCTATGTTTATAGCAACCTCTTCCTCTTCGATACCACATTTTCGTAGTATCAACCTGACTATTTTTACAATGGATTCAGCGCTTAGATTTGATTCTAAATAAATATTATCCGTAATCCTTATAGGGATACGAAGTCCTTCCATTTTATTTGATATTAATTTCTTTCCATCAGTAAAGGTTCCGTCGTTAATAAAACTATTAAAAATACTAGGAGCAAGCTCATACAAATTTTGGGATATTTTCTGATAAAAATCCTTCCAATTATCAACTGGATATTCTTGATTCATTAGAATATAAGCTTTGATTTTTTCACCCGTAAAATCATGGTCTTCAGATAAATTATATTGATAGGTTTCAATTTCTTCGCCGATATAATTAGTTTCAGGATAACGCCATACCTTTAAAGCTATTTCTGTTAATTTATTTGCCCTTCTGATAATTGTATCTTCTCCCCAATAATCTAAATTCTGTAAAAATTTATTTAAAAATAGCTTGCTATCTTTAAAACCTTTCTCCATATCTCTTTTTTCCAGAAATGTTTTATTGCTCATCTTTATATTATACCCAGTAAGAGTGATATTGCCTAAAGTATTTAAATATTTACGATATATCTCCTCCCAGTTTTCTCCCAAAGATTCTTTCCATTTTGGGGAAAGAGTTTGAGGCATAATATGTTCTATATTTATTTGCCCATCATTTAATAATTCTTCGATACTTACCTTTTCCCTATTATCATAATTTTCAATTCTCTCTAAAAGATGAAGCTTGTTTTTACTTTTAAAATTATAAATATCCCTGATTTTAAGCATCTCGGAAAATTCTTCACTCGTAGGAAATCTTTGACTTATCTTTTTATTAATCAATATATATTTAAATATTTCAAAATAATTATCTTTAAAATCAGCATATTTTTTTATTTCCCGTCCTAAAGTCATAAAAACCTTGTTCAAAGCATTGGTAGCGACATTACAAATTAACCTTCGAAATGCATAAGATTCTATAATATTTAATATATTGATAAGATTATCAGTATTAAGTACATTATTTTCATGATAGTCAAAAATCTCTAATAAGAATGGGTACGATACAGTAACATCAAGCTTATTTATACGCTTTAAAATCTTTTTAATCTTCTCATTATCATCTTGAGAAAAAGCAATTTTGTAATAATATTTGGAAAAAGTTAACAGCTCTTCTAATAGATTTTCAATGTTTCCACTAGAATAATTTTTTTGAACATATTTTTTGAAACTAATATAAATTTTATCTTTATTGGGAATAACTCTTTCCTTCATCGTTAAATAATCCCTGATAAATGAATCTACACTATACTGGGTATTTTTTTCTATGGGATTCCAATATAACTCATAAAATTTTTCCTGTATATCTTGAGGTTTCCCCATTAAAATAAAGTTTCTGACTAAATCTGCTTGAGTTAAACCTAAGCCAGTAGCATTTAAACTTTCAAAAATTAGTTGAGGATCATCATCATTACTATTTAATCTAATGTCTACAATTGCCAATTTCTTAATTGCTTCAAATAAATCATCAATCGATATCTCGGATGATTTTATTCTATTTACAAAATAAAGATAATTTTTAGTAATATTTGAATCAAAAATATAATCTTCTGGGTCATTATTAAATAATTTTAGGAAAGCGTGGCTGTCAGCTTTAATAGGTTTAAGCTTAATCCTCTTGTCACCTTTAGAAAATTTATCTATCAGATAAAGTTCTTTTATCTGTTCTTTTAAAAGTTCTGTTTTAGATACAATTTCTTCTTTTTCCAATAAATTATGAACAGCTAAAAGTAATAATGACAGAGTAGCTATTCTCTGCTGTCCATCGATTATTAAAAACTCCATCCCGGGTTTGTTTCCATCAAATACATAAACAATAGATCCTAAAAAATGATTTCTAAAATTAAATTTTGCTACATCTAAAAGGTCATTATATAACTGCTCGCAATGTTCTCTTCTCCAATCATAATTTCTTTGATAAACTGGGATTGTAAATCTCTTTTCTGCACCTTCAAAAAATTCCAGAAATTTTTTCCCTACTACTTGCATATTTTCCTCCTTACGTAGAAAATATTTTGATTAAGAAATCTCTACTTAACAACAATGTAGCACTAAGCCTCTATATTATTTGTATTTTTAAAACTTGTAAATCCTAACCTACATCTTTTCCTCTTGATTATTTTTTTATATTAAGTAATCAAATTACATCTTAAAATTTATTTTTTTCAGAAAGGGATATCTTCCTCATTTATTATTCCTTCCATATTTTCTTTAGGATCTTTCTCATAAACTTCTACTAATTTGTCTTTGTTAATAAAACATTTTATTAGATAATTTATTAAAGAAGCTGTTAAGTTAATTGATAATTCTGCTAATTCAGAAGGGATAATATTTTCTGAAAAACCTATGCCATGCCCAACACCTTTTTCTTCATTTCTCATTATTGAAACACATCTTAAGATATTTTTTTCAAAATCCTTTAAAAAGTCTTTATAATATTCTGGAATGTATCCTGAATCTATAAGTTTTCTAAATAATTCTCCTGGTTTCGCTTTTTCAATACCCAATATTTCTTTAATTACACTTTCAAAGGATAAATTTGCATTTCTAATGGCTCCTTCATAATTTCTATTTGTAAAATCTATCCTAGCTTGTTCAAATTCTTTTAAAGCACCTTGAAATTTTACTTGATTAATTAAATTGTATGTTCTTTGAATTATCTCTTCTTCGATATATTTTGAATCAATTGGAAAGATTTTTCCCCCTGCCATTCTCCAAGGTAAATTATTTTCTTCCATAATGTTATTAAAATTACCTTGATATTTATATTTTTCTTCATTATTACTAATTTGACTAAAAAATATCTCTAATGTATCAAATAAATATGGAGGAAAATTACCCCTTAAAATAAAATCATTCAAATTACTAGGTTTTGCTTTTCCATTTCCTTCTTCTGGATATGCATATAATTTTTCTATCCCATGTTCCGCTTTTAAAATTTCCAGCGATTCATTTAACATGGAGGTATTGTAAATATAGCCTGTCGGCGTAGAATCTTGATAACATTCATCAAATTGTTCTAACAATTTCAAAATACGTATCCTTACCTTTTTAGATAAATGTACTTCAATCGATTTTTTTTCTATTAATTTCTCACAACGCTTCGAAAAAATCCAAGCCATTTTAACACCTCAACATTATATAACTCATTAAAAATTAGCGCTTTCTTCAGCTAGAACATTGCAAACGAATCGATTTCCATAATTTTGTGCGGCAATCGAAAGAATTAAAAATTGAATAAATAAATATAAAATATAGTAAAATATATATGCTTGTGTTCTAACAAATATTAGTGTAAAAATTGTAAATATTATAAAAAAAATTATACTTATGCCAGCAAGATCTCGACAAAGTAGATAATTCATATGCGAATCTAAGACAGTAATTTTTGATTCGTGTATTTTATAAATTTTATACCAAAGATGATTTTGTTCAGTAGGATCTTCAGGTAGATAGCCATATTTCTCTCTAATTTTTTCTACATCTATCCTTAAATCTTTTTTTGCTAAATTTGAAAAGACTCTAGAACCAGGAAGAGGGTATTTTATACGCCAAAAAATTAAAACAGCTTTTGCATTACTTGAAAGTAATCCATTTAAAACTATCGAAATTATAGGAGCCAATGCGGCAATGATGCCATTTTTAGTATTTAGATATTTTTCAAATTGAATTAACTCTGTGATATTGATGTCTTTCGATACTAAGATCATCCAAAATATAATAAAATTGAAGCTTATAAAGCTCCATAACTTAAAAGAATATTGAGATTTTAATGATTTCCTATTATCACTCATTGATTTTTAATCCTAATTAATTTTTACATTCAGAAATGGATTATTATTTGACCCATTGCCAAAATTTACAGTAATAACGCCATCATTTCTGGTAGTTAAACATTTTCTTTTTTCACTACTTCCATCTCTTTTGTAGACTGTCCAACCTCTACATTTATTATTATATCTCGAAATTGCACTTGTATCACAAAAATGACTATCGGATATTACAACTAATCTTGGATTTACAATACTAACAAAATCATTATGATATCCAGAATCTCTTCCATGATGTGGAGCTAACAATATGTCCGCGTCTTTAACTGAATTTACAAATTCCCCGATTTTCATAAGTTCATTAAATGAGGCTAATTCATTATCACCTGTAAATATTACCTTTATTCCTGCATATGAGATAACTGTAATTATACTGTGATTATTAATATTCGAAGTAGAGCAGCTAACTGGTGTAAAATTTTTTATAATTAAACCACCATAATTATTTGGATTACAAGGATCATTTGGATTATTTTCACCTAGTGGTTGATTATATCTATTATTTATTTCCAAATACTTATCAAATTTTTGACGATCTTCTTCTCTAACTCTAGATAAAATATCTTCTTTACTTAAATAGGCGGGTCTTTTAAATACTTTCGGACTCAAACAATCAAAATTCAATATATCATCAATATGATCTAAATGTGGATGGGTAACTATAATATAATCTAGACGAGCAACATCATAACGATTTTTTAAATATAGTAACGGAGAAAATATTTGATCATTGTCAGCATAAGAGCCAGTTCCTAGATCAATAACAATATTTCTATCATTTGGGCTTTTAATATAAGAAGCGTTACCATGTTGAACATCCCAAAAAACAACCTCAACACTCATTTTAGTTATCTCCTATTTATATTAAAACTATTTTTTATGGGCAGTATAATAATTTAATTCGCTTACTTTCATTTAATATTTTTAAGAAACCATCCTTTGAATTTATCATTAAATATTGCAAGAAAATTCTCTTGTTTTGCAAATTTTTCATTAGTTATATAAATTGGCAAAGTAATATTACTCATATCAACTACCATACAATTAGCTTGATTATTTGTGATATAAGGTAAATTTCGATAACTCCATGCAGAATAGGCTAAATCATCTGCAGGAGCATTCCCAAAAAAAGTCATTTTCGGATTTATCACATCTAAAAAACTATAATCACGTTCAGATTTTCTTCCATGATGTGGCGCAATTAATAAATCGATATTTTTAATATCTTTTTCGTGCTTTGATATAACGTAATCCCATGTCTTATTGTACGCATCTCCACTAAATAATACATTCCCCCAAGCACTTTTATGTAATATTATGTAAGAACAATCGTTAAAATCTTCAGTTTCATTTGCTTCTTCAACAAGTTCAGGGGTGGGAGAAAGAACATACAATGCATCTCCAGGAGGATCCCCATTCTCATCTTTAGTTAGATATTGTATGTCAGCATTTGAAAATGTGGTCAAACGTCTTGGGTTTTCCTTTGGATTGGAATCTCGTAATTCTTTATAATAAAACCAATCTTTTTCACGATATGCTGAACTTTCATCGAATTCAATTTCCTTATTATTATCTGTATCATGAAAATTAACTGGTCTAAATTCCTCAAAAAGATCTTTTATCCCATCCATATGATCCATGTCCGGATGCGTTAAAATAAATCTAAATATCGATGTTATTCCAAAACTTTTCATATATTCAATAGGGTTAACTGGGTATGCTTTTTGATTAAAATTTCCCGAACCTGTTTCTCTTGCTTCTAATAAAGCTTTAACTAACGCTGAAATGTTTATTTCTTCAGTATGTTCTTTGCTAGCATTGGAAACATCAATGACCGATATATTTCCAGAAATATGCTCAATAATTGAACAATCACCCTCTTTAACATTCAAAAAATGAACAACTGACAATCAGGTTTACCTCCATAATATTTTTTTGAATACCGTATGAGCTTGGGCTGATAGGACCCCAGTCATGATGTCTATCCCGACAGCCCAAACATTTTGTCTTAACAAAATAAAGTGTGTTCTTAGTAGACCTGTTTTCTTCATATGCACCAACTCCTTTCTTTTATCAGACTGATCCGATAGGTGGTTATCAGCCTTCTTTAATACGACAAGAAAGTTTTTGATCATCAAGAAAACAAACACTGAGAGAGTCGAACTCTCACTATCAGACCCTACCAGCCCAAACTCATACGATAATAAATTATCTAATAAATCCTAAAATTAAACTCTTTATTTATCATAAATTACTATTTACATTTCTAATGTATTTTATTTTCTAGCGCTTTAAATCTATATTAGAACTATTATCTTCTAAAAAATTAATTTATGATTTATTATTTTTATGAAGCCCATTCCATTTCAAATAGTAAAACCTTTTATTGTATTAATCCCTCAACCCATCAACGCTCCATTGAAGACCTTCGCCTGGAATAATAGGATAATATTTTACTTTATGTTTTGCTCCACATTTGGGACACTCAATGTAATCTCCTTTTTCGTCATGTTTTTTATGAATGTCTCTATCTACTCCCCTATCTACTGTACCAGGAGCCATTTTCCCAGAAATAAAAAGAATAGCTCTACACTTCGAATTCAAACACCTTTGAGATTTTTCATCGAGTTCATTATTATTTTTCATAATTACACTCCATTTAATAAATTTTATTACTTATTAAATTATTTTTATCCCTTATCATCTGTTTTTTCTTCATCCTCTGCGACTTTTGGCAAAATTTCCTTCCCTCTATATTCATCATACTCAAACACATTATCTTGGCGCATTAACTCAGCCTGTTCCATCACCGTCTTGATGGCCTGAGGTTGCTTATCGGGTGGATAATTATATTTTTTTAAAAGGCGTTTAATTTTCACCCGCATTCCAGCTCTAACGGCTTCTCGCAAATTCCAATCAATACTCATATTTTTTCTAATTGAATAAGCCAGGTCTCGAGCAATTTGTTTTAATATATCATCCCCCATAATCTTAACAGCTGTATCATTGGTCCCCAGAGCATCATAAAAAGCCAGCTCACTTTCAGTAAGACCTAAATCCTCTCCTCTTTTATGAAATTTATTCATTTCCTTAGCTAATTCAATTAGTTCCATAATTACCTGAGTCGTCTCAATAGTACGATTCAAATATTTCCTGATTGCTTCTTCTAATAATTCTGAGAATTTTCTAGATTGTATTAAATTTTTACGAGCAATAATTTTTACTTTATCTTGTAGTAAACGTTTTAATAATTCTACTGCTAAATTTTTATATTTTAGATCTTTAACTTCTTCTAAAAATTCATCTGAAAGAACTGCAATATTCGGTTTTTTCAAGCCTACTGCTTCTAAAATATCCACCACTTTTTCAGAAATAATTGATTTTGAAATAAGTTGCTTAATTTGGGCGTCTAATTGAGCCGGAGTTTTCTTCTTTTTATCATCCGGAATCATTTTTATAATTCCCGCTTTTACTGCTTTAAAAAATCCTATTTCTATATTTAATTTTTTTGCCTCCATACTAGTTGCACACAAAGCATAAGCTTGACTTAATTCGATAACATATTTAATAAAATCCTTCTTATCCTGTTCTCCTAATCCTAAAACATAATCTACTGTGGCTACAATAATTTGCATTTTTTCAACTGCAGTGCCGGTTAGGAATTTACTATAATCAAAACCGTATAGCATATCAGTAATTAAGTCATATTTTTCCAACATAATATCTACCGCAACTGAAGTATCTACTCCCGTATTTTTTTGGTCACTATCGGTATATTGAGCTAAAGCTTTTTTAAGAGAATCAGCAATACCGATATAATCCACTACTAATCCACCTGGTTTATCTTTAAAAATGCGATTCACCCGTGCGATTGCCTGCATTAAATTATGTCCCTTCATTGGTTTATCGATATAAATAGTATGAAGTGAGGGAACATCAAAACCAGTTAGCCACATATCTCTAACAATTACTATTTTCAATGGATCATTCTCATTTCTCATTCTTTTAGCTAAAAATTTTCTTCTTTCTTTATTGCCAATAAAAGTCTGCCATTCTATTGGATCACTGGAAGCTCCAGTAATAACTATTTTAATTATTCCTTTGTTGTCATCATTACTATGCCACTCCGGTTTTAATTTAATAATTTCTTTATATAAATCGATAGCTATTCTCCTGGACATGCTTACAATCATCGCTTTACCAAATAGGGCCTGCTGTTTAGTCTCGTAATGGTCAACTATATCTTTGGCAATTGCTTTAATTCGGTCTTCTGTTCCCACAATTGCTTCTAATCTTGACCATTTATTTTTTAATTGTTCCTTTTGATTAATTTCCTGATATTCAGTAATTTCTTCATATCCTTCATCTAGTTTTAATTTTTCTTCTTCTGGTAGATCCAGTTTGACAATTCGACTTTCATAATATATTTTAACTGTAGTACTATCTTCCACTGACCTGGTCATATCATATATGTCGATATAATCTCCAAATACGGCAGGGGTGTTTTTATCAGTCAATTCTACCGGGGTTGCAGTAAAACCGATATAAGAGGCATTTGGTAATGCTTCTCGCATATATTTCGCATACCCATATTTAATGCCGACTTCATCTTCTTTATTCACTATCTTGGCTTCAAACCCATATTGTGACCGATGCGCTTCATCTGCAATTACAATTACATTTCTTCTTTCGGAAAGTAACGGAAAGCTATCCCCTTTTTCCTCAGGTGTAAATTTATGAATGGTTGTAAAAATAATACCGCCTGATTCTCTCGATAATAATTCTCTTAAATTTTTTCGATTATCTGCTTGTTGAGGAATTTGTCTTAATAAATCTTTAGATTTACTGAAAGTAGAAAATAATTGGTCATCTAAATCATTGCGGTCAGTAACTACTACAATAGTGGGATTATCTAGGTTAAGTATTAATTTTCCAGCGTAAAAAACCATAGATAAGCTTTTGCCGGAACCTTGTGTATGCCAAATAACTCCAATTTTACGATCTCCCTCTTCCTTAATTGCGCGTTGAGTACATAGATAAGCTTTATTAGTGGCATGATATTGATGATATCCAGCTAAAATTTTATTTAAATCTTTCCCATCACTCTGGAAAAGAACAAAATGTCGAATAATATCTAAAAATCTTCTTTTTTCCAACATGCCCTTAATCAAAACTTCTATTTGGGGACGATTTAAGGGCTCTATCTTTTCGCCTTCAATAGTCCTCCAGAGCATAAATCTTTCCTCATTAGAAGTTAGAGTTCCCGCTCGGGCATTTACTCCATCACTGGTTATCATAAATGAATTGTAGATAAATAAAGAAGGGATATACTCTTTATAAGTTTGTAACTGATTATATCCTTCACTAATTCCGACTTTTTCTTCTATGAAACTTTTTAATTCAATAACTACCAGAGGTATACCATTAATAAAAATTACTATATCTGGCCGCTTTTCTACATTATTTTCTATTACAGTAAATTGATTTGTGGCAAGCCAATCATTATTATCCTCTCTTTCATAATCAAATAACCACACTTTATCTGTTTTAATACTTCCATCTTTTCTCTTATACTGTACATCAATTCCATCAGTAATCATTCTTTGAAAATTACGATTATTCAACAATAAGCCGGGACTTTGGGGAATCTTAACTTTGCGAAAAACTTCAATCAACGCTTCTTCTGGAATATGAGGATTAATACGTTTTAATGCATCTTGTAATTTATCTTCTAATAAAACATCACTATAATCTGCTCTCTCCGGATATTCCCCTTCGGGAGAAATATCTGGTGCAAAGGCAGTTTCGTACTCCAATTCCTCTAACCATTCTAAGATGGCTTGTATCAGTTCTTCTTCATTAAAAGTATACATAGAGCATCAGCTCCTTTTTAATTACTTTGATTAATTAACTTAATACTAATCGGCACTCGAATTTCTCCGGACATAAGTTTTGGGAGAAGAGCATCTCGTAAGATCGATAAACATTGATTCCCTTTAGCATTATTAAATATCATTCTTAATATTGGAAATATTAACTCATTGAATAAATTTAATATTTTATCTGAAGGTAATAATATTCTTAATGTTTTGACTGATGTACTATTAATTCCAGGTTGTGCTGAATTTGTATTTAGGTTTATGATATTTTTTGTCATAAAATTTTGATCTAGATAAAAAAATAAATAACTTTGCCCTATTAATGAAATTGATCTTAAAATAAATACGTGTGAATTTACACAACATTTTTTAAAAGGAAAATCCTCCAAAAACATACTTTTTCTTCCAAGTTTTGCACCATCTTTATACAAGAGGATATCCCTATTTTTCACAACTCCTTTTTTCATATTGTAAAAATATAATTCCGGGATATATTTTGTTTTCGAAAAGTCATAATTACACAAACCATTTATGCTTTCAGCTCCTATGCTTGGTATTCCTACATTAAATTTGCTTACTCCTCCTTTTGGTCTATTTCCGGTTACAATTTCACTTAACAAATTCCCCAATTTTTCAAATCTCCATCCTTTGGGAATTAGACCTAATTCGCTATCCATCATTTCGCCGCCACTAGATTTATAGGGCTCACCATTTTCATCAGGAAATTCAAAATCAACAAACCAGTGTTTGAATATTATCTGGGCCATTTGTTCTAAGTTTTTATTAATTTGACTATTTAGTTCAATCTTATTATCTAAATCAGTAATTATATTTACAATCCAATTTTGTTCATTTAAAGGTGGCAATATTATGGGTATATTAGATAAAGTGCCTTGGGTAAGATTAATTATTGACGTCCCTATTGCAATTTTTGTCAAATATTTTCTGTAAATATTTGACCTAAGTAAATAATTAATAAAGTTATTATTTAGTAATTTAGATGAATTATTTCTAAAACGAATTATAAATCCACTAAAAAGAGTGTAATTATTCGGTAAATCATTTATCATCGCAACTTGACCAGCACCAGAAGCTTTAACTGAAGATCTTGCAAATAAAATATCCCCTTTTTGCAAACTATACAAATTAATATTTTTTATTGTGACTTCTTTAATTTCAGCTAAATTTTTAGTTGTTGCATAACGACCAGAAAATAAATTCTTAACATTAATTACTGGATAACCTTTGCCAAAATCTTCTCTACTAAAATTAACACCATTTCTGAAATCTCCAAAACAACCTAACTTTTTTATTTTCCAATCATTTGGTATTTTTCCTACTTCTGTATCTCTAAATCCTTGACTAAATTTCATAACTAATCCCTTTCAAATTCTCTCTAATTTCATCTTCTAATTTGCGAGACTTTGCAAATTGTTCAGCTAGTTCAGCCGTTAATTGCTCCATTTTATCTTCAAAAAGTTCGCCATCATCCTCAATATCTTCCAAACCAACATATCTACCAGGAGTAATTATATATTCATGTTCTCTTACTTCTTCTAATTTTGAGGATTTACAAAAACCTTTAATATCTTTATATTCACCAGTATTTGTTTCTCCTCGCCAGGTATGGTAGGTACCGGCAATTTTCTGAATATCTTCATCGCTGAAATTTCGATGTATCTTATCTTCCATATATCCAAGTTTACGGGCATCAATAAACAATATTTCTCCTTTTCTAGCCCGGTGACCTCTTGCTGCTTTATTTCTGGTAATAAACCAAAGACAGACCGATATCTGAGCAGAATAGAATAATTGGCTGGGTAAAGTTACAATTGCATCCACCAAATCAGCTTCAATGATATTTTTACGAATCTCGTATTCAGCATTAGTATTAGCAGCCATAGAGCCATTAGCCAAAACAAATCCGGCTATTCCACTAGGTGCAAGATGAAAAATCATATGTTCTATCCAGGCATAATTGGCATTATTAACTGGAGGAATACCATATTTCCAGCGAATATCTTCCACTAGTCTTTCACCACCCCAATCATGGATATTAAAAGGAGGATTTGCCAAAATATAATCAGCTTTTAAACTTTTGTGCAGATCATTATGAAAGGAATTGGCATGGTGTTCACCAATATTTCCATCAATACCCCGGATAGCCAGATTCATTCGGCATAATCTCCAAGTAGTTGAATTGGATTCCTGGCCAAAGACATGAATATCTCCTGCCCTGCCCTGGTGTGCTTCCACAAATTTTTTACTCTGTACAAACATCCCCCCTGAGCCACAACAGGGATCATAAATTCGGCCTCGATATGGTTCCAAAATTTCCACTAAAACCTTAACCACTGATTGAGGAGTATAAAATTGTCCAGCTCCTTTTCCTTCTGCAGAAGCAAATTTAGCTAAAAAATATTCATAAACTCTTCCCAATACATCCTTAGAACGACCTTCCTTATCTCCTATTTTAAAAGAAAATAAATCGATCAATTCCCCTAAAGAAGTCTTGTCTAATTCAGAGCGGGCATAATTTTTAGGAAGTACACCTTTTAGAATACGATTATTTTTTTCAATCGCCACCATAGCATCATCGATAATTTGTCCTATAGTAGGAAGTTTTGCATTCTTCTTTATATTTTCCCAACGGGTTTCAGGAGGTACCCAAAAAATATTTTCTGCTAGATATTCATCTGGATCTTCTTCATCAGCATCTGGATCATTTTTTAATTCATAGTACTTCTCTTCAAAGGCATCAGAAATGTACTTTAAAAAAACCAATCCTAAAACTACATGTTTATATTCTCCGGCATCCATATTATTACGCAGTTTATCCGCCATCTTCCATAATTTTTCTTCGAAGCCAAGAATGGCTCCGTTATCTTCTGATTTATTAGCCATATTATAAGCCCCCTATTTAAACAAATTATCGTAAATTCTAGATTTTTGTTCTGACCATCTTTTCTGTGCGTTTTTCACTATTTCGTTAAAGATGGTTTTTTCTTTATTATAATATTCTGCTATTTCTTTTTGTTCTTTTAAATCAGGTAAAGGAATTTCTAAATCACCAATATCTGCCGGATTAATATTCATAATAATACTTCCGCGTTGAATGTTTTTTATCAGGGTGACACCTAATGGACTTTCTAAAAATATTTTTAAATAACCACTAATTATTTTCTTCTTAGGCCTGATTATAATCAAGTTAGCTGAAGCGATAATCTTGTGTTTATCGTCATTAAAAATTGCTACTTTATTCGAAGTCCCCCGACAACTTATTACCACATCGCCCAATTTCAATTCATATCTAAGAATTTTACGGGTATCTTCGGCAATAGTGCTCATATTTTCAAAATTAATCTCCCCTTCTTCGATATCGGAAATATTAAGAACTCGATATTCTCCTGGCTGAATATCCTTCTTCATAATTGACTTTCCCCGGAATACTTCTGCTATTTCCTTGATCTTTATTTTTTTAGTAGTGGCCTGATAAAATTTCTGAATTAATTCATTATTGCCGGATAGAAATAATTCTACTTGCCAATTATCACGTTGTTTAAAATCATTGCTTTTAATCTCTTTTTTATTGGCAATGATAAATCTATTATCTTTTAGTTCTAAATTTCCTACGCTAATTTGCTCCTGCTTTTGTTTGGATAAAGAAAGAAAATAGGTTTTAATCCCACTATAAGGTCGAAAAGTTCCTTCTGGTAAAGTGTAAATAGAATTTACTTGATAACTTTCGTTAATCCAATTTCTGATTTTGGATAATTCTCCTGCAGAAAAAATAAATTTAGCGGGAATCACTACAAATAAAAATCCCTGGGCGTTTAAATAAGGAATTAAATTTTCAATAGCTATCCCTTCTCCATCTAAAGAGATAAAATTAGATGAAAGGTCTTCTTGGTTGAACTTATAACCGAATGTAGGTATAGAAAAAATGTAATCAAATTTTTTATCAATTAAAAACTTTTTGTATATAGAAATATTTAAGATTTTTATATTTTTGTAATCAATAAAAGCAGTTTTAAAAACTTCATTCATTAAAAAATTTTCTGTAGTTAAAGTTATTTCTTGATTCTTATATTTATCTATTACGTTTTTTAAATCAGGGAGAATTTTCTCCGCTTCAGTAATTAATATTTTTTTTATCTGTTTTTGACTTATCATTTCAAATATAAAATCATTCAAATAATGAGGAGAAAATAATATACCAGAACGATCATTTTTAAAAGTTTCAAAGGCAAAATCTAAAATATTAAAATCTTTTCCCAGGTTATATAATTGAGCGAAAAAATCTCTATCACCAGGAAAATAACCTAGACTCTCCAATTCAATATTTTCTTTCATAATCTGAAAAAGCTTTTCTGGATCTTTTCTAATTTTTGTTGGGGCTATTTGATTATTTTCTAAATATTTTTTAGTTCTTACTACTCGTAAAGCTTCCCTAACAATCTGGTCTTTACTGGTTAAATCTCTTTGATAAAGATAATTCCAAAATAATTCAAACTTCTTGTCCATTATTTGTTATCACCATTTTCTATATTATTAATTTATTTTTTTATATTGTATCATAATTATCATAGTATGTCAATACCATATTTATTATATTGCAATACTTCTTTCCTATAATACAACAATACTACTATAATAATACAATTAGCCAATAATATTTTTTTATTAATTAACAGTAATTATTATCCCCCATTTTATCCATTCCTCCCATTCGAGGTTGGTTATTTCGGGCAATTGGGTGAGGTCTTGTGGGTCTTTGAATACTTTTAGTTCTTCTTTTAAGGCAATTATCTTTTGGGCAAGAGATTTGCTTATTTGTAAGATGCTGATAAGTTCTTCTTGGGATGCGGAGTTGATATTTATTACTTTATCTTCTGGTTTTGAGGGAGCGGGAGAAGTGGGCAAGAAATCTACTTTGGCTTTATCGAATAATGCTTTGGTTCTATTAGGGCTATATTTATTGGTCCATAAGTTTACAAATTGATGCTGAAATATTTCGATTATTTCTGGATCGTCTATGACCAGGAGATTTTCGTCATTTTTGTTGTTAGCGGCAGCGGTCCAGTTATAGGAGCCAGTGAGCAGTAGGCGGTTATCAATAATAGCAAATTTGTTATGCATAATATAATTGTTAGTGCTGATTCTTACTTTTATCCCCTTTTGCACCAAAAGACGGGAGATGCTGTAGGTAGATTCAATCTGAGATCTGTCTAGATAGACTCTCACTTTTACCCCTCGTTTTTGGGCATTGGTTAGAGAAAGGGCAATTTCCTGATCAGTGAAAGTATACATTGCTATATTAATGTAGATTTCCGCCTGATTGATATTTTTGATGATTTCTTTTTGGGGGTTATCCGAGAGGGAGAAGTAGACTTCGGTTTTGGCCAAGGTGGAAATAGATATAGCTATGGAAAGGACAATGATTAAAAAAGCAAGAATACTAAATTTAGTATTTCTTTTTAAATATTGCATTTTTTAAGGTGCTCTTTTCGATTTATATATATAAAAATGAAAAAGCATAATCGAGTGTGAGTTTTATATTTAATACTTTTTTATATATTCGACAAAGGTTTGGGCAAATCCTGCTTTTTGGGAAGAAAACTTTTCAGTTTTCGGTTTTTAGGAAAGAGATTGCCGCGCTTTCTTCGAAAGCTCGCAAGGACAGAAATTAGAAAATGGGACCTACCGTGTCCCTATTTATTTTATCATATCGGATCTATATCCATCTCTTGGTATTTATTGGTTATCCAGTTGTTTTTAAAACATTTCTTTTTTATCATTTGTTACCCGTAAATACACTAATGCGACATTTTTTTAAATGGCGCATTAGTGGATTTTATTAATTTCTATAAATAAGTTTTTTATTTCGTCCTTTATTTTTCTATTGTGGGCATAGTCGAGTATTTCTGCCATATTAATCCGGTAATTAAGAATTATATTAGAAACAATTTTTATATATTCATCTTTATCTATAAGAGTAATTTTTTTCATTTCCATAAATAGATCGACAAGTATTTTTTCTATCTTAAT
>Ga0315291_10003299_pt1 | contig 20904 bp, 21 predicted proteins | sample YL17G12_20_MG_FD_203070 | JGI IMG/M metagenome (GOLD analysis project Ga0315291, IMG submission 203070) | Sediment microbial communities from Yellowstone Lake, YNP, Wyoming, USA - YL17G12_20 | ecosystem: Environmental > Aquatic > Freshwater > Lake > Sediment | place: USA: Wyoming | collected...
CAAAAAGAAACATATCAAAACCAGCTTGCATAATTCTTGTAATCAGGAACATATACAATGCCTCCTTTATATTATTTTGCCTGTTTTTTTTGCTTGCTCAATAAGCTGAGACAACCGGTCTAACTGCTCATTCGAAACGTCCCCGGGTGCTCCGGTAATGAGTGCCGCAACTGCATCTTCTAACGATCCGTTAAAAAAGGTTGTCAGTAGATGTTTCAGTGCAGATTTCTTAGCTTTTTCCCGTGATATTGTAGGATAGAATACATACCGCGGTCCATCTTGAATATGCTTCACATACCCTTTTTCCTCTAAGACCCTCATAAGCGCACGCACCGCCGAATAGCTTGGCGGATCGGGAAGCTGTTCCAAAACGTCCTGTACAGTTGCCCTTCCCAATCGGTATATTGCATCCATTATCTGCCGCTCGCGCCGGCTTAAATTGGTAATTGCTTCATTGAGCATAGCATTCTTCTCCTTATGACAATTATTGTGCTGTTAATTTAGCATAATGCTAATAATTTAGCAGTAATTTTGAAAAAGTCAAGAAAAAAATGCTAATATTTTAGCATTTAGTTATTTTTTCAAGCAACCCTCTTTCAAATTGTTAATACAATCCATTATACGAAATATCGTTTTATCAATTTGTTTGTTGGGGCAATATCGCTTTCACTGTAGCGGTGGTTGCCCTTTTATGGGGGCAGGGAAACCCTGCCCCTACAGTTCTATATATCTATTTTGCACAACGGTTAATAGAGAAAAAAATTGTTGCATTTAATATCTATCGCAATAATAACCGTGAAATACTCTCAACACTTCTTGATTTTTATAGACAATTTGGCTATTTTATCAATAAAACCAGAAATGGTGGGGCACGTTGCAGTGTGCCCCTCCTTATCCTGTCTTATAAAGGAATTTCAAAATGTCCATCTCCGAAGCGGTGTCTGAAAACAGATCCCCGAGTACTCGGGGCGGAAAAGAATTCATCGGGAAAAAAATCCCTGTTCTTGATCACGGATATATTGTACTCGTTGATATTATGGGGGATGATTCAGCGATTGTTCAGGGTGCCCGGGTCAGCTATGGAAAAGGCACAAAAACGGTGAGCAAAGACCGCGAATTGATTCGATATCTGATGCGTCACCACCATACGTCTCCCTTTGAAATGGTTGAATTTAAGTTTCATGTGAAACTCCCAATATTTGTTGCACGGCAATGGATTCGCCATCGTACTGCGAGCGTAAATGAATACAGTGCCCGGTACTCGATTTTGGAAGACGAATTTTATATCCCCAAGCCGGAGGTTATGGCGGAGCAGTCCACCACCAACCGACAGGGACGGGAAAACATACTGCCCACCGATGAAGCAGAAAAAATACGTTCTCTCATTCAAGAAAACAGTAAAAAATCTTATGCCCTTTATGAATATCTTCTGTCTGAAAACAGATCCGCCTCCGGCGGACAGGAAGAACCATCTGAGAACGACAGAACCATTACACCTGCAATTAAAACGCACGGGCTTGCACGGGAATTAGCCCGTATTGTTATTCCGACAAATGTCTATACACAATGGTACTGGAAAATTGATTTGCATAATCTTTTACACTTCTTGTCTCTTCGCCTGGATAGTAATGCACAGTATGAAATCCGTGTTTATGCTCAAATTATGGCACAGATAACAAAAGCCGCCGTCCCGATGGCTTATGAAGCCTTTGAAGATTACCAGTTGAATGCGCTTCACCTCTCACGGCAGGAAATTGAAGTCGTCCGCACATTCCTTTCTGCAAAAGGTATTACCGAAAAGGAAATTGAATCCACCTGTAGCGCCGCTGGTATTACAAATAAGTTAGAACGTTTAGAATCCACGCAAAAGTTCATCCGCTTGTTTGGTTCACCGCAGGAAAAAATCCAATGATACCGCACAAAACGATACCGAAACGGTGTTCATTGAGACAATCTCAATGGTTATAGATGATCCATTGGAGAGGCGCAATTTATTGCGTCCAGAAAAATGTGCTTGATACATCAAGCCCCTACAAAATATTAATTTGAGACCTTTGAAAAATTATGGATTTTGAATAGATGATTATTCAAAACACCCACAAAATCCCGAGTACTCGGGACTAAAAACTGATTTTTTCAAAGGTCTGTGATTTTATAAAAAAATCACAAAAGTTATACTATTAATTGCTCTATAACAGGAACTTTTTACCTCTTTATATTATAAATATCAAAAAAATACTTGCAATAGATATAAAAATTTCATTATTTTACATATACCTTTTAAATATGTAATACTGCGCTCCGGCAGGATAAGGGCGAGAAACCAGCCGATATTCTCTGTTCAATCGGTTAATACGTTTTGACACTACTAGTGTACTTCGGCAATCCGATATGATTATTATTAATGGCTCAGTGCTATTGATTTAATTATATGCATTTAAACAGCAAAGGTGGGTGATTTAGTATGGGAAGAAAACCTCTCCTTTTTGGAGAATATTTACGGAAAAGACGGATAATTTCTGCAAAAGACCCGGTTGCTGCTTATTATCTTCAGGAACAGATAAATAAACAAGTCGGGCTCCTGGCGGTAAAACATAAAATGATTGCCGCACGAAAGGTTCAGCAAATTCTCAATCAGCAGTCAAAATCTCGAAGAAGAAGGAATGAAATTGCAATTGATTTTAAACAAATGACCCGAAGTCAGGCAAAAGACCTCTTAGAATATCAAGCACAGTTTAACATTAATATAAATGACATCTTCAAATTCGACAGCAAACTTCCAAAAGAAGAATTACATCGAGAAATCGAGGAATTCTCCCAGTACCGTGAATCCCGCTCATAGCATTTTTATTCTTAACCGATTTATTTTGTATTGCACTTCCGTTTAACCGGCATACGCCGCCGTTACGACCATTATCTCCCGTGCACCGGCACCTGCCAATGTTTTACTGCATTCATTTACCGTGGCACCGGTGGTAAAAATATCATCTATCAGCACCAGACGCTTATCTTTAATGGAACATTCCTGCTTGACAGTAAAAATCCCCTTCACATTTTTTATTTTATCTTCTGCTCTTTCAATAGATACCTGCGGTCGGGTATTTTTTATGCGTTCTAATGCTAATACTACCGGGATTTTTGTTTTTTCTGAAATAACCTGTGCCAACAGAAGGCTTTGATTGTAACCGCGTTCCCGGAGGCGCGCACGGTGAAGCGGAACCGGAACAAGAGCATCCGCTTGTACAAGCTCTGGACGGTTTAGAACTGCTTCTGTCATCTCCAATCCGAGGGGACGATGCAATAATGAAAATCCATTGAATTTATACAGATGAATAAGTTCTCGAACAGTTTCTTTATAATAAAACCGCCAGGCAACAAATGAAAACCACTTTTTGCCGCTGATTGTTTTATCTCCGGAAGCCAATACCGTATGGATATTCCGCGGTAGTGCATCCCAGCAGGACTGACATATCACGCGCTGGTCTAAAGGCATCCGTACCCCGCAAACAACACACACATTAGGATAAATAAAATCTATGAGCGATTGAGCAGTATAGCGGAGAACCGGTATTGTATTTACCATTGGAGGTTAAAGATTAGAAAGCTTTGATTTAATCAAAAGATTTTCGATGACACACTCTTTTTATTCCCCTCTTCCGCCAGAGGCAAATCTGCCTTTGGCATAACAGGAAGAGAGTAAGGGGTGTGCTAAGAAATATTTCTGAAATATGTTATTTTTCCAAAGATTTCGGATTATTTATTTAATGCAAACTCACGAAATTTTCTCGTGTCCAGTCTCTGACTGGACACGCATTGATTTCCGGCTCTCCCGGGAAAACAGCTTTCACAGATATAAGACTTACTTTAGCTTTGCATAAAAATTACATTCCCAGCAGAACACGGGAATGAAAAGAGGAGTACACTGCCGCTTCCTACTGTCCGCTGAAATTCATTATTAGGCTGAAATCTCTCTTATACCGCTAAATCCTCCATTTTCGTTCCTTCTCTTAATAGCCTTATTCTGTGCAGTAACACGACCGTTCCAATGGTAATCACGCCTGCCCGCCCGATGAACATCAGACTCGTTAAGATTATTTTTCCTGCAAATGACAGTGAATTTGTCACGCCGACACTTAATCCGACAGTGCCTAAGGCAGAGGCGGCTTCAAACAATAAATTTTGTAGAGGGGCTTTTTCTGTAAACGTTAATAAGCAACTTCCGAAAAGTAAGACGCTCGTATATATAATAAAAATATTGACTGCTATGCTTACCCGTTCTTCGGGAATTTCTCGATGAAAGAAGGTAACATTGTGTCTGCGCTTTAGTTTACTGTTAATATACCCGAGAAGTACCGTCAGTGTCGTTGATTTTAATCCGCCGCCTGTTCCCGAGGGCGATGCCCCGACATACATCAGGATTGTAAGAATCATCAAGATGCCTTCACTCATTACCCCTACTGGGATGGTATTAAATCCGACAGTGGTTAATGCTGTCATAGATTGAAAAAATGAAACCAATAGTTTTTGACTTGCAGTAAATGCTCGGATACTGGGTTCAAAAAAGAATATCATTATCATTCCGAATACGGTTAATATGATGGTGACCCACAAAATAATTTTGCTGGTAAAAGTAATAGATGGCTTCTTTTTGGTGAGCCACTGCCATACGTCATACAACACAATAAATCCCATTGAGCCGCTAAAACTTATAAGAGAGATGACAATATTCAGGGGGGCATTAAATTTATAAGATTCAAAACTATCGTTGTACAGCCCAAATCCGGCGGTACAAAATGCCGAGATACTGTGAAAGATACCGTACCAGATTGGTTGGGGACAATGGGCAAAATAAAAAATAACGGATAGTGCGATGGCGCCGAGTAATTCAATACCGAATGTAAATAGAATAATACTTTTAATAAATTCATTGAGATCAAAGCTTTTGGGGAAAGTAAATTCTTTGTTTAATACATTAGTTCGGTCTGTGTCTAAGTGATTGGTGGATACAAGCAAGATAAATGAAATCAAGGTCATATATCCAATACCCCCGATTTGGATTAAGCTCAGTATCACCAACTTTCCAAAAAATGTATATGCATCAGCAAGACTTACCGTTATAAGCCCTGTTGTAGAAAGGGCTGAGGTGGCATTAAACAAATTATCAATGATAGATATGCCAATCTTTTGCGACACTGGTAAACATAATAAGAATGTCCCAAGGACAACATAAGAAAAGTACCCAAACAATAATTGATTTTCTGGAACGCGTGTGCGGTATCCGAAAAGCAATAATCTTTGAAATTTAATTTTCGATAAGTACAATAGCATCTTTTTCATAAATTATTTCTCCAGCACATCAAGCAGTTTTTGATAGTGCATTTTCTATGATTTCAGGGGAATTAAAGATATATTATGAATTTTTCAGCTCAAGAGATAGTTTACTCTACAAAATAATTTTAACCGTATTCCAAATTATTTTATCGTTAAATTTATAACTTTCTATAGACAAAAGCTATCACTATTTAGAATTATATATCTATATAATTTCAGTTTTGAGTTAATTTTATGCGTTAAATGAGCAGACAGTAGTAAACTTGATTTTCAAACAATAAATTTCTAATTTTATTTGAATGATATTTTTTAATAGATTGAATCATTAGTATCCGGTAAAAAATAAAATGGCTCTCTGCAATTAAATCAAGGATAATACGTTACAAGATATAGATTCTATTGGGAATAGTGATTAAATCCGCCGTTGGCGGACTTGACTTGAGGGGCAGTTTTGAGATTGAATATTATTTTTTAGTTTATTAATACGTTTTCTTTTAGTATTATATACAAAAAAACTTATTTTATGGAATATACGAACAAAATCATCGGCAATCACCCGCTGATTCGCAGCGTTCGGCGGCGGATACGCGCTGTTGCTCCAACAAATTTAAACGTTGTCATTTATGGAGAAGCTGGCACCGAAAAAGAAATTGTTGCACGGGACATTCATGCAAAAAGTATGCGTTCGCAGGACACATTTATCTCGGTGAATTGTTACCAATTATTAGAAGCACACAGACGATATATTACAACGGTATTCAACAGCGCTCGGGGAGGAACCTTGTTTCTCGATTCAATCGAGGTATTTCCACTCCCTGCTCAGCACGAGCTTTATCGTCTCATAACCAGTCCGAAAGAACCACCCCTGCACTCCCAAAGACATAAAAAAACAGGCGTTCGGATTATTGCGTCAGCAATCTCTGATATTGTATTTCGCCGGCAGGATTTTGACCCGCATCTCGCAGGAAGATTACAGCAGTTTTCTATTTATATCCCTTCAATCCGGGAGAGAAAAACCGACATACCGCTGTTGTTCGATTATTATCTCACTATGGAAACCGGGCGACGCAGATACGAGGAAAAACCGGCGGTGCCTGAACGGATACTCCGGGCAATTTCGGAGTACAACTGGAGCGGAAATATCACAGAACTTAAAAACACGATTGAGATTTTATTAGACTTGTCCTCTCCCATAGGGATTGATTCCCAAAAAGAAGCACTTGATGCTGATGTTCTGCCATTTCTCGCACTGGATGATCCGATGGTATTTTTAGAGCAGTACTCGTATCAAGAGGCTGTGGAAAAGGTTGATGCCTATCTAATCCGGAGAGCATTAGAAAAAACAAATTGGAATCAAACACGTGCCGCAAAATCGCTGAATATGACGGAGGGAAATATCAGGCGGAAAATCAAAAAATACCGAATTATAAAGCCTCGTTAAATGCCAAACAACTTTGAAATCATCCCTTTTTTATCCATTTCAAACGCTTTTTTGAGGGATTCCAAACGCGTCTCTTCCTTTTTCGTTTCGAGCTCTTCTGTCAAACGCTCAAGCTGTTTTTGCACAATTTCTTTGGGAAGTTTAAATTCCTTTACCAGTTTCGCCGCATCTTTATAATAGCCATTTTTCAAACGGTTTGCAAACAGCCCAAAGGCAACTTTTATCACATTTTCACCTTTTAACTCGAAGTCTTTTGCAAGTGAAAGTGCTTTTTCATATTGCAATTTATCAGTAAATGCAGTGAAATATCTTGCTACGATTGGTTCGATTCGTTCGCCTTTCAGTTTGAGCGTATTTGCAATGATTTTTGCTGTTTGAACATTTCCTACGCTCATTTTCTGTCCGAAAGCAACTGTGCCGGCTTCCTGAACAATTTCTTCCGGGATTTCGAACTCCTGAATCATCTGGGTCACCCGTTTAAAATGCCCCTTTTGAATATCACCTAATACGACCTTCATAACTGGTTTGATGGTCAGCCGCTGTGGTAGTTCGTATTCCTTTGCTATTTCAATAGCGACGTCAACTTTTTCAACATCCATCAGCCGTATAAATACACTTTCCACTAACGGTGTGGTCTGGGTCGGCGTCAATTCAAATTTCTTTTTAACTAATGTTGCCCGGGTTAAATCTCCCTGCTCTATACACCGTTTAAATGTTTCGAATGAAGCCTTCATAATCCGCTCAATTGGAATTTCATATTTCAGGCGAAGCTCATCAGCATTTTCAATTTTATTTTTGTCGAGATATTCCTCAACTGCTCTGGCACCGGCTTGGATAACGGCGTCTTTCGGCATATTAAAATTCTGGGCAATGTATGCAGCGCTGATAAAATGGTTATTCGTTGTAAGACGATCATAAGCCCGCTGAACCGGAACTGCAATGTCTGAATCAGCCAGTTTAAAACGCTCACGGATATTCCGTGCATCGTCAAAACGGTCTTTTTCCAGCAGATAACCAAATGCTTTTGCTACTCCTTCTTTCAACTCGGCTGAAGGCAGATTGAATCCATCAAGGAAATCCATTGCCCGGTCTGCCTTGCCTTCCATTATCATATCATTAAAGGTTTGAACAAATACTTTTATATATTTGGAAATATCAATTTTATAGGCATCACAAACTCGCTTGGCTTCAGCAAAATTGCCCATAACAATCATATCCTGAAACACCAGTGATGCTGAATTTTGCAATTTTTCTGAAGTAAGATGATTTGTCTCGCCGAAAGAAAATGCAGTACGGTAATCATTATGGGACATTAAAAAATCATATTCACCCTCTACTGCCTTTTGTACGAGGGACTGGTCAAGATTGTACTTTCGGCTCACTTCAATTGCCCGTTTGAAATTGCCGGCTCCCATCGCCCGCTCAAATTCCTCTATAGCTTGAGCCGTTGATTGGTCTGGAAATTGTTGTTGTGGCATTACAGTTCTCGATGTGAATGGTTCTTAATTTTTACAACCGATATGTATATTCCTATCATTATTTATCAACATAAAGAAAACATTGAACTTATCGGTATAATATTACGGAAAAAAACATTTCTGTGCAAGAGATTTCTGGAAATAATGTATATTCCCGCAAGCTTTCAAAATATTTTTATTGATTTATTTAAAAACATTTCATATCTTTAAAAAGTTTAATACATATTCATTATAATGGATATATAAGCATTAAAATCTATTAAAGTAAGGATAATAATATTTTACATCTAATACCATTAATTTCTGTGATGTGAAAGGAGTATTTTATGAGAAAGTATATTACAGAATGCATTGCAGCAGCAGTTGTTTTGTGCGTTTTCGCGATGAACTGTAGCGAAGAAAAAAAGCCGACCGCCCCATTACCAGGGATTGTCATTAGCCTCGGGGGAACTTATTACAAACCCCAATACATATGGAGAGGAAGTCCCGTAAATGAAATTATTGTCGCTACTGTCGCTAAGGGGGATACTCCTTCAGTTGTTGTTTGGGGCGCTCGAACTCCGGGGTTAGACTCTCTTAAGACGCCGGTAACACATGGTATAGCTCCGGCTTACGGTGCGGGTAAGGCGGATAGCGCTGTCATCTTTGCCTCAACTCCGCCAGATACTCTGGTAAGAGGCTATACTTATACGGTAACCGTAAAGAAATTAAGCGGTCAGTATGGGACTTTAATAATGAAACGGTAAAAAATTACGAACTGTTGCTAAAACAGTAAAATATGATGAAAATAACGGATTTATACTGAATATAGTATATACTCTCTCAACACTGAAATTAATCCGTTACTTTATTGTCGTATTTTGAAGTGAATACTGATTGCGCTCACAATCCGTTATTGTTTTGATTTTACTTTTAATTTTGTAACACGTGCTTCAAAATAAGTACAATTCATAAATACATAATTTGTTGAGGGGCGGGGAATGACTCGCCCCTCCTTTGTATCCTTTCAAAAATACTCTCATTTTTCACACGCAAATTCAAAAATGAAGGGGCAAACTCCATTTAAGAGTACCGCCCTGCTCACAGTTCATTCAATGCATATATTTGTTCAAGAAGAATGATTAAATAAAAACAAATTGAAAGAATAAAAATAAATTAGTAAATTCGGAAAAAACGTAATGAGGAGGGTTTAAAAATGTTTTACTTTGGATTACTCTTAGCGTTTGCATTTGTGTTGTTAACGATGGAGTTAGGCGGGTCTTGGCTTCTTTTTTATAATCCACCTTCGCTTATGTTAGTACTCGGATGCTCGCTGGCATTGATTCTTGCTTCTTATGGAGGCAAGGGATTTAGGTTGTTGTTTCGTGCACCGTTTTCCCGGAAACTCACACCCGATGAAATTCAGAGAAGTATAGAGGTTTATAAGAATTTTAGGGTGTATTTAATTGCTTCAGGAATTCTGGGAGTATTTATTGGTGCTATTTTAATGCTGGCGAATTTAAGCGACATGGCAGCACTTGGTCCGAACCTTGCAGTTACTCTTATAACAGCCTTTTATGGGATTTTTTTCGCTTATTTTATCTGTCATCCGGTAATTGCCAAGCTCGTGGGGGAATTAAAATCTTCATAATTAAATGTACTGAGCTTCATCTCCATCTATTGAGGGTACATATCAGTACCCTTTTTTTATTTTATTAGAAATATACGGATTATTCTTCGCACCAATTGCATAATTCGCATTGTTCGGAATTGATATTGTAAATTTTTATGTCATTGAATGAGGTACAGCAGCGTGGGGAAAATCCCTATTATTATTGATTTTTGATATATATATTTGTACATTTATAATTTGTAATTATTTAAATCTATGAGTATTGCTGAAACTGTTTATAAAGTGCGTGAGCGGATTCGTCAGTCGGCTCAACGAAGCGGCAGGCAGGAAACGGACATAACACTCATTGCGGTTACGAAGACGCATCCGCCGGCAGTTGTCGAGGAGGTCATTCGGTGCGGTATTGGGAATATCGGTGAAAACCGTGTCCAGGAGGCGGTTGAGAAATATGCACGGGTGCGTGAAAAAGCCGTGTGGCATATGGTCGGACATCTCCAGCGGAATAAAGCAAAAACAGCGCTTGAAATTTTTTCGGTTGTTCATTCTGTAGACAGCCTGGAGTTGGCAGATTTGCTCAATAAATATACGCACGGTGTAATGGATATTTTTGTTGAGATTAATATTGGAGAGGAAGCGGTAAAATCGGGAATTAAACCCGACGAAACGTTTTCATTTTTAGGAGGTTTGCGTCAATTTCCGAATTTGCACTGCCGGGGATTAATGGTAATTCCCCCGTTTCTGGCTCATCCGGAAGACGTTCGGCCTTATTTCCACACAACGAACGAGCTTTTAAAAGAGGCGAACCGCCTGAATATACTTGAGTATCCGCTTCAGGATTTGTCAATGGGAATGACGGATGATTTTGAGGTTGCTATAGAGGAGGGGGCAACAGTTGTCCGCATCGGAAGGGCGCTCTTCGGCGAGCGGGAGTATTAATTGAGCCTGCCTCAAAATTGATTGAGATGGCATTATATAAAAATTGCAATCTTTGCGTTAAAAATAAATAAATATTAATTATGAAGGAATAATGCAATGCTCAAATTTACACCGCGTGATATTCAGAAGCAGGAGTTTAAAAAAATTCTTCGCGGCTACGACCCAGTTGAGGTAGATACCTTTTTAGAAATGGTAGCGGATGAATACGAGTTACTACTCCGAATTAAAAAAGAGCTTGAGGAGAAGGTTATCAAGTACGAGACCGAGCTGAAGAACTATAAAGTGGTTGAAGTTACCCTGCAGGAGACCCTCGTTGAAGCCAAGCGGACATCAACCGAGTTGATAGAGTCATCCAAAAAGGAAGCGGCGGTGATTGTCCGGGAAGCAGAAGTCCGAGCAAAAGCAATGATTGAAGAAGCTGAGTATACCGTCAAAAAGCTTCAGGATGGGCTTGAATCTTTGCGGGCACAAAAGGAGTCTATGGTTCGGCAATTAAAACAACTGCTTCAGTCTCAGTTAGAATATCTTAAATCAGTGGAAAAAGCAGGTCAGAAACCCGGAGAAGGTTTTGGTATTCCCCAAAAACCGGAAAAACAAAAAGAAGTGATTTTCACCGGGGTGGAGCCGGGGACGAACGATAAAGATGATCTGCAAAGAGGCGTCTCGATGAAACCGATATCCCAGCCAGTGCGTTCAATACCCTTACAAAGTCCTGCTCCGCAGGCAGGCGGTGCTCAGCAGACCATAGGCGAGAAAAAATTGCCCGGAGAGAGCTTATCCGGCACTCAACGACAGCAGCCATTGCAACAGAAACCGGCTGGTTTTCCGAAGATTCAACCGACACCGGAAGATAAGGTAACTCCTTCTGGACCAAAAACGATGATTCATAACGGTTTTGATTTGATTGATAAAATTCTTGATGAAGAAGAACAGAAACCCGAAGAAGAATGATGTGATAAGGAACGAATATGTCAGAGCTTCGTGAGGCTATTGAAAAAGCGGTACAAATGATTCGCGGGCATTCATCACTCAAACCGGATGTGGCGATTATTCTTGGAACGGGGTTAGGCGGATTAGCGAAAGAGATTGCAATTGAGTCAGAAATTCCATACGAGAAAATTCCCGGATTCCCACTTTCAACGGTTGAATTTCACGCTGGAAAGTTATTATTAGGCACCGCAAGCGGGAAACAGATTATTGCGATGCAGGGGCGGTTTCATACGTATGAGGGATATACCCATCAGCAGATAGCGTTTCCGGTCAGGGTAATGAAGTTTTTGGGGGCGAAGTATTTAATCATTTCAAATGTTGCCGGCGGATTAAATCCTGTGCTTAAAAAAGGCGATATTATGATAATTCAGGACCATATTAATTTATTGGGAGGCAATCCGCTTGTCGGCAGGAATGATGAAGCCATTGGTCCGAGGTTTCCTGATATGTCGGAGCCATATAACAGGAGCTTAATAGTGCTTGCGGAGCGGATTGCTCAGCGGGAGCAGATTCGGGTGAAGAAGGGCGTTTATGCGGCGATGACCGGTCCCAGCCTCGAAACGGCGGCAGAGTATCGAATGCTGAATATTCTTGGCGCCGATGCAATTGGAATGTCAACGGTGCCGGAGGTAATTGCCGGCGTACATTCGGGAATGAAAATCCTCGGGTTATCAGTTATTACCGATTTATGCGACCCTGATACGCTTCAGCCGGCAAATATTATTGAAATCGTTCGAATTGCCGGAGAAACAGAGCCAAAACTCACCCATTTAATCAAGCTCGTTATTCAGGAGTTATATTAAACAACTTAAAAAATTACACATTAATAAATAAAAATTAAAAATGCGTATAAAATTAATTTACGTATCCGCCTATGGCGGAAAAGAATTTTTTATCTGTGTTTATTCCCGTCCGCCGTTATTGTGGCGGACTCGGGATTCATCTGTGGCTAATAAATATCAACCACCCGCTCCACTTCCCGCCGTCTTTGTGGCGGGCTTGATAAACACAGATACACACAGATTTTGATATTCATAGGCACAATATATTTATTTATGACGTTTAATATAGTATTATAAGACTGATGCATAATTAAAATTTGTTAAAAGAGATTGCCTATGCTTCGCTCGCAAAGACACTTATTTCAGCTTGTTGCGGAGAGGATTTCACTCTAAAAAGTAAAATCTGATGCAATCTCTTGTATTTATGCCGCAGGCTCACGATAGATTGTGGAGAGAAGAATCTAATAGTTGGTGGAAGAGAGTATGTACAAGAAATTACCAGGACAGGTTAATTATCCGGCAATTGAGCAGGAGATTTTGAAATTCTGGAGAGAGAACGATATTTTTAATCGTTCGGTTGAGGAGCGCCCGGCGAATAATCCTTTTATTTTTTATGAGGGTCCGCCCACAGCAAACGGGATGCCGGGAGTGCACCACGTTATGGCAAGAACGGTTAAAGACCTTATCTGCCGGTACAAAACAATGCAGGGATACCGGGTCGAGCGGAAAGCCGGCTGGGATACTCACGGACTCCCGGTGGAAATCGAGATAGAAAAAGAGCTGAAATTAGACAGCAAAGAAAAAATTGTCGAATACGGTATTGATAAATTTAATAAAAAATGCAGGGAGTCGGTATTCCGCTATAAAAGGGAATGGAATTTTATGACTGAGCGGATGGGGTACTGGCTTGACCTGGATAATCCGTACATCACCTATACAAATGAATATATTGAAACTATCTGGTGGATACTTGACAATTTCTTTAACCGCGGATTGATCTATAAGGGATATAAAATTCTACCGTATTGCCCGCGGTGCGGCACTCCATTATCAAGTCATGAAGTCTCATTGGGATATAAAGATATAACAGACCCTTCTATCTACGTTAAGGCGCAGGTGAAGGGTACCGAGGATACTTATTTTCTCCTGTGGACGACAACCCCCTGGACACTGTTGTCGAACGTTGCCCTCGCCATTAATCCGTCGCTTGAGTATATCTATGCGAAAACCGAGCACGGGACGCTGATACTGGTTGGCGACCGGAAAGCGGTTATTACCGAGCCATATCAAATTATTAAAACCATTAAAGGCGCCGAATTAGTCGGAATGAAGTACGAACGGATTTTCCCCTATATGGAATCAGACAAAAAAGCGTTTTATGTGATTACCGGTGATTTTGTTTCGGTTGACGAAGGTTCCGGAATTGTTCATATTGCGCCTGCATTTGGTGAAGATGACTTTGTTATGGGGAATCAGTACGACCTGCCGGTTTTTCAGCCGGTGGATGAAAAGGGCAGATTTACTGACGAGATTACTCCCTATAAGGGATTATTTGTTAAGGAGGCAGACCCATTCATTATTAAGGACCTGAAAGCTTCGGGGCAGTTATATCGCAGTGAGGACCATCTCCACAGCTACCCGCACTGCTGGCGGTGCGAAACACCGCTGTTATATTATGCGCGGCAGTCCTGGTATATTAAAACCACTGCTTTTAAGGACAGGCTATTGGCGAATAATGAACTGGTCTGGTGGACTCCCCGGGAGATTGGAGAGGGTCGGTTCCAGCAGTGGCTGGAGAATAATGTAGACTGGTCATTATCCCGCGACAGATTCTGGGGGACGCCGCTCAACATCTGGATATGTAGTAAATGTGGAAAAAGAGAGTCGGTAGGGAGTATTGAACAGCTTCGAAAGCGGAGCAAGAATGGGATTCTGGAGCCGCTTGACCTGCATAAGCCATATATTGATACGGTTGTATTTGATTGCCCGGAGTGCGAGGGCAAGATGCGCCGGACACCGGAGGTTATTGACTGCTGGTTCGATTCAGGAAGTATGCCGTATGCACAGTGGCATTACCCCTTCGAGAACAAGGAGAAATTTGAACAGCAGTATCCGGCTGATTTTATCAGCGAGGCGATAGACCAGACCAGGGGATGGTTTTATTCGCTGCTTGCGATTTCTGTGCTCCTGTTTGATAAACCTGCATACAAAAGCTGTTTCTGTATGGATTTAATTCTGGATAAAGATGGCATCAAGATGTCAAAAAGCAAGGGTAATGTAGTTGATCCGCAGGAAGTGATGACAAATGAAGGTGCCGATGCGCTTCGGTGGTATCTCATCAGCAACAACACGCCGCGGGTACCGACCCGGTTTGATGTTGAAGGTGTGCGGGAGGTTATTCGAAAATTCTTCGGAACACTGGTCAATACCTATGCGTTTTTTGCAACGTATGCTACTATTGATGAGTTTGTCTACGTCTCAAATCAGGCAGTTCCGCCTGCAGAGCGGCCTGAAATTGACCTTTGGCTGCTGTCAGCAACAGCACGGCTCGTGGAGTCGGTAAACATTTGTATGGATACCTATGATATTACCAAAGCGGCACGTGCTCTGTCTGATTTTGTTATTGACGATTTATCAAACTGGTATGTGCGTTTAAACCGGCGGCGGTTCTGGAAAAGTGAAAAGGGGCGCGATAAAGATTCTGCATACCAGACATTATATGAAACGCTGATTACCGTGTGCAAATTAATGGCGCCGATAGCTCCGTTTATATCCGAAGAAATTTATAAAGATTTAACGGCACTCTCCGCACAATATATAAACAGCACAGTGAGTGTCCACTTAGAGCGGTATCCACTGCCGATTGATTTATTGTTTGCACGGAGAGATGAAAAACTGCTGGCGAAGATGGACCAGATTCGCTATGTTTGTTTTCTGATTCGCTCGCTTCGGAATAAAGTCGGAATGAAGATTCGTCAGCCGTTATCCGAAGTCATTATTGTGCCGCAGAATGACGAACAAAAGAAATTGATTGCAAGCGGACGTGATTTTATATTAAATGAAGTAAATATACGGGAAATGAAATTTGTTTCTGACAGCAGTGAATTAATCCGCCGGACGGCAAAACCAAATTTTAAGGCATTGGGACCAAAACTCGGCAAGGATATTCAGTCCGCAAAAGATAGTATTGCGAAACTTTCATCAGATCAACTTAAAGAGTATGAACAGGGGAAACCGATTGCGATTGAGATAAATGGGAAATCGTATATCCTGGATGAAGGAGACATAGAGTTAGTGAGTGAAACGATACCAGATTTTGAGGTTGTTCAGGAAAGTACAATCACTGTCGGGATTAACACACGGCTGACCCCGGAGCTGATTCGTGGGGGGATTGCCCGGGAATTTGTAAACCGTGTTCAGAATATGCGGAAAGAAGCACGTTTTGAGGTGATAGACCGGATACGAATATACGTCGAAGCACCCGAGGATATAAAGAATGCGGTAAGCCAGGAAAAGGCATACATTGCCCGTGAGACACTTGCCATTGAAATCGCGACAACATTTCAGCCCGGTGAATATGAGAAGACTATGGACTTTGATGGTTTCACCATTCGGGTTGGCATTGAACGAATTTAGAAGACAGCATAATATGCTGAAATATGTTCAGATTTATTAAAAATATTAGACAAATTAATGAAATTTTATTAAATTGTTAATTTATAATTTTAAATTTTCTATTATGTGCTTATTGTGGTGGGGTATATTATAAGGGAAACATTATGGATAAGCAGGATTTAGAACATTTTAAAAAGCTTATTGAAGCCGAAAAAGCTGAACTGGTTGATAAATTGGGATACCTGCGGGAAACAGCAATGGATACAACAGTAAAGGATGCATCGGGTGACCATTCTTCGTATTCGTTCCATATGGCAGACCAGGGTACTGATTCTCAGGAGCGTGAGAAAGCATTTCTGTTTGCTTCCCGGGAAACTCAGTATTTAGAACGGCTCAATTTAGCGTTACGCCGCATTGATGAAGGAACGTTCGGTATTTGCGTAAAATGCGGTAAACCAATTGACAAGGTACGGCTTGAAGCGGTTCCAATTGCAACAATGTGTCTTGAATGTAAAATAGCGAAAAAGAGTTGACAAACGATGAGATTTGTCATTATTTCACTTTCTGTATTTCTATTAGACCAGGTTACAAAATGGCTGGTACAGAGTTTTGTCGTCTTGCATGATTCCGTTCCAATTGTCGGTAATACCATTCGGTTAACTTTTATCTATAATCAGGGGATGGCATTTGGTATCGCAATACCGAATAAATTGGTGTTTAACGTTTTGTCAATTGTTGCGGCAGGGGCGATTCTATATTATATTATACGGTTTAAAAACGAGCGGTTTCTCCCGCGGTTTTCACTATCAATCATATTCGGTGGTGCAATTGGCAATCTTATTGACCGGATTATTCACGGCAGAGTTGTTGATTTTATAGATGTTGACATTCCCGATATACATATTCCTGCATTTCATTTAGCCAAATTTAATGTTCCTGAACTGTATATGGACCGCTGGCCAGTCTTTAATTTTGCTGACATTACAGTATCCATTGGAATGTTTTTATTGCTGTATGCGATATTTACGATAAAGCCGTCGGCTTCAATGCCTGCTGATACAGCGAAGGGAACAAGCACCGGAAATGAGTAACAATCAGAGACCTGAACAATAGATTATTTGCAATTTGAACAATAAAATTCTCGGAGGGGCGAATCTTGTATTCGCCTTTCCTTTTTAGAATAGAGATTTTTTTTCCACAATGCCCGAGAAAAAAACCATAATGATCCCGTCCTGCCTGAAGTCGGAGCGGATAGATAAGGTGCTTGCAGGCGCTTTTCCGAAGCTTTCCCGCTCGCAGATACAACGATTAATTGAAAACGGTTCTGCTTTTTACAACGGCAGACCTGTGATGAAGTCAAGCCATAAGATAACCGGGGGGAGCGAATTAACACTTATCGTGCCTGAGCCGGTTCCGTTAGATATTGTGCCTGAGCCGATTCCGTTAGAAATACTCTATCAGGATGATGACATTGCCGTTATTAATAAACCTGCCGGATTAATGGTCCATCCAGCCGGCAGGATAATGACCGGTACCCTGGTGAATGCACTGCTCTATCATCTGAATAACCTGTCAGGAATAAACGGCATCCTGCGGCCCGGAATTGTCCACCGGCTGGATAAGGATACCACCGGTGTTATGATTGTTGCAAAGAATGACACTGCCCATCGGCAGTTAGCGGCGCAGTTTGAGAACCGGGCGATTGAAAAGATTTACAAAGCACTTGTCTGGGGACATTTTGAAACCTCAAGGGGTGTAATCTCAAAGCCAATTACCCGAAGCGTCTCCAACCGGAAAAAAATGGTCTCGGGGACGCGCGGCAAACCGAGCGAAACACAGTATAAAGTCTGTGAATCGTTCCCGTATCTAACATTCCTTGAAATATACCCGAAGACTGGTCGGACACACCAGATTCGATCGCATTTTGCGTCAATCGGATGCCCGGTGTTTGGCGATGCGATGTACCGGGGCACGGCGCGGAGAGCGGCACATTTAACGGCTCAGGAGCGGACAGAAGCACACCAACTTTTAAAAACCATTCACCGGCAGGCGCTACACGCCGCTGAAATTACTTTTACTCACCCGCGCACCAATGAAAGATCGCGGTTCAGCGCACCGCTACCGGAGGATTTAGAACAGTTACTCGAGTTGATGAGAAAAGCAAAGAAATAATAGAATACAGAGGCACAGAAAAAATATAAAAAACCTTTGATTTAATGCAGGCTCTCCTCCCATATTAAAGAGGCGGGCAGAATATTTTTTCAATGATTTCGTTTATTTTATTATTTTATATATTTTGGGATTGACAGTATAAATTGTGAGATATACAAATTAATTTCTATTGTATTTTTTATTAGTTATTATAAAATTAGATATGTAAACTTTGATAGTTTTACTCTTAAAATGAAATAGAATTAAATGACAGCATTGATGACAACGAAACGGCGGAAGGCACGGGAAGAAGCTTTACAGCTTTTATATGCACACGAACTCAGTCGAAATTCGATAGAAACTATACTGAAAGAAACATTAATCATTAAAACCAATGGAGACTCGTTCGACAAATTCACCGGTGATCTTATTAAAAAGGCTACTGAAACAGCCAACGAATCATCATCGCTGATTGAAAAACTATCCCATAACTGGGACATTGAGCGGATTGCCATCATTGACCGACTTATCTTGCGGATGGCAATTACAGAATTCCTCTATTTTCCTGAAATCCCTCCAAAAGTAACGATTAATGAAGCACTCGAAATAGCACGGAAATATAGCACAACGGAAAGCGTAAGTTTTATTAACGGCATTTTAGATGCTATCCTTGGGGAACTTACCACCTCACACCGGATAAATAAAGAAGGAAGAGGACTTGTATCGGGGAGCAGCAGAAGCAGAAAAGAAGCCGGAACTACCGCAGAGGAGTAAAAATGAAACTGGCAATTCTGTCTGATATTCACAGCAATTTAGAGGCGGTTTCCCGCTGTTTAGAATATATTGATACAGAACAGCCTGTTGATACAATAATTGTCCTCGGGGATAGTGCGGGATACGGGGCAGACCCGGAAGCCTGCATTCAATTAGTCCGGAAACGCGCTGTCTATTCTGTGCTTGGCAACCATGATGCCGGTGTTATTGGAAAAACTGACATTATGTTCTTTAACTCGCCGGCACAGACGGCAATCAAATGGCAGCGAGACCGTATCGAGGAGAATGAGCTTGCGTATCTTACTGAACTGCCCTATTCCGTCATAGCAGATAATATCCGGTTCGTTCATTCATCGCCCCGGGAGCCTGAACAGTGGAAATATATTATCGCCTGGTATGATGCTATGGATGAATTCCCGTATTTTTCAGAGAAATTGTGTTTTATCGGACATTCCCATATTCCCTGCATTTACTCGGAGGATGGGATTACACCAGCGAGTGAAGGCGCGTTTGAACTCGACCGAAATATAAAATACATTATTAACGTCGGCAGTGTTGGACAGCCGCGAGACGGTGACCCCCGATTATCGTTTGGCATTTTTGACAAAGACACCTATACTATTGAAATCATTCGGTTAGACTATGATATAAAAACCGCCCGGCAGAAAATTATTAAAAGTAATCTACCAAAAGTTTTGGGTGACAGACTCCTGTTCGGGCACTAAAAGTACTTAAATTATTTTCAGCAGGGTAGGTCTATGACTTGCTATTTAATAGCGGTTCAAGAATTTAATTTAACCCATTATGAGAACTATCGTTTTATTAATTCTTTTATAGAAGAGAATCCGACTTATTTTTAACGGATGTTCGCCCATAATTTCTTCTTTATGACATGTTGTTGTATTTTTTAGGGTAGTGAAATCCTGCCCCTACAGAAGGATTAATATCTTGAAATCACTACTGTCCGGTAAAAACCTGGTGTTGTGTGAATGAATGTGAGACCCCCTTTTAATCTCCCCCTTAATCCGCCACAAAGACGGCTGCGGGGAGAAATATAATTCCCCTCTCCGCCGTCTTTGTGGCGGATTAAGGAGGGGTTAGGGGTGGTCTTTCCTCTCTTATCAAAGAGCGATGATAACAGTGTCAAGTCCACCAACGGCGGATTTAATCATTATACCAAATAGAATTTAAATCCCGTAACTTATTATTCTTGATTTAATTAAATATAGTCGTTTTACTTTTTACCGGACACTAATGTCTTGAAATATTAATTTTGCACCAGGGTTAATTTAATTATGCTGTAACTCTGCTGCAACTTTAAAGGGCGATTCATTGACCAACCACACTGACTAACATTAGGGGATACGGTCATTAAAAATCTTGTTCGATTATTTAAAATTTTATATTTTGTATATATGCAACATTGTTCGTCAAGATTCGTCAGAGGTAAAGAATGAAAAAGGAATTTAACGTCGTTATTGAGCAAGATTCGGAAGGGTATTTTATTGCCAGTGTTCCTGAATTGTCGGGCTGTCATACCCAGGCAAAGTCTTTTGATACCCTTATGAAACGTATTCGAGAAGCTATAGAACTTTATCTTGAAACGGAACAAATTGAAGCTCATCCATCCGCATTTGTCGGCGTTCAGCGTGTAACAGTTACGGTATGACCAAGTTGACAATACTCGATGGCATTAGTCTCCCGCCGAATCAAATAAATGAAATCTTTGATTTAATCGTTTAAAAAAGCTCTTTTTCAAAATATATATCTTTCGTATATTAATTACTGATATAG
>Ga0315291_10003301_pt1 | contig 20901 bp, 15 predicted proteins | sample YL17G12_20_MG_FD_203070 | JGI IMG/M metagenome (GOLD analysis project Ga0315291, IMG submission 203070) | Sediment microbial communities from Yellowstone Lake, YNP, Wyoming, USA - YL17G12_20 | ecosystem: Environmental > Aquatic > Freshwater > Lake > Sediment | place: USA: Wyoming | collected...
TCAACCGTAAAGGACATTCACATAGAAATCTGTTCGAACTGCCACCCGTTCTTCACAGGCAAGCAGAAGCTTGTTGACACTGCTGGTAGGGTTGAGAGATTCAGGAAGAAGTATGCCCGAGGTGCCAAGTCAGGAGAAAGCAGCAAGACTAGTTAATCCGAGAGCTCGCTGGCCTGAAGAAAAACCCCTTTTGTTATCCCTGCCGTTGTTTCTCTCCGCGGTTTTTGGTCATGAGAAAATCGCTGTCGGTGGCCAGGCGGTCATCGAGGGCGTAATGATGCGCTCGCCGACTCTTGTGGCGACGGCAGTGCGACGACCCGATGGAGAGATCAGCGTTAGAAAAACCGGATTCGTTTCCATTTCTAAAAGAAAAAAGCTGCTGGGCCTTCCGGTAATCAGAGGAGCGATTGTCCTGATCGAAACTCTATCACTCGGGATAAGTGCGCTGACGTACTCGGCTGAGGAAGCCTTGAAAGAGGAAGGAGCCGAAGAAAAAGAAGGAGCTGGGGAAAGAGAGCAAACTGAGCCAAGGGTGAGAGAACAGGCTGAGACAAGAGTAAGAAAACAAACTGAGATAAAGGTAGGAGCCGAGAAAAGAGAAGGGGTCAAGGAGAAGAAGACAAGCGCAATGACGACATTGGGTCTCGTGGGGACGATCATCCTTTCTCTCGGTCTGGGCTTTCTACTTTTCTTCTACCTCCCGCTTTTTGTTGCTGAGAAAGTGGGAGTAAAAAGCGGTCTCTGGTTCAATCTTGTTGACGGCGCTGTCAGACTTGTGGTGTTTGTCGCATATATCGGGCTGGTCGGGCTCTGGGGAGAAATGAGAAAGCTCTATCAATATCACGGAGCAGAACACAAGTCCATATACGCCTTCGAGGCTGGGGAAGAACTGACCGTGGAAAACGCCATGAAGCACAGTACTCTACACCCGAGGTGCGGAACCAGTTTTCTGCTGATGGTTGTGGTTGTGAGTCTTGTCGTGTTCATCGCGCTGGGGAGGCCCGAGAACTGGACCGAGAGAGCGGTGCGTTTCCTTCTGGTCCCAGTCATAGCAGGTGTGGCTTTTGAGTTCACGAAACTCTCTGGCAAATATGCAAATAACGCATTGGCTTCTGTGCTAATCAAACCTGGGCTATGGCTTCAGAAAATGACAACGAGAGAGCCTGCACCTGACCAGATCGAAGTAGCTCTCAGGGCGCTTCGGGAGGTTCTCTGATGGCCATCTTTGAAGAAATTCAGAACATAAAAGCCAGGTACGATGAGCTGACACACAAGCTTGCCGACCCTGCTGTGCTTACCGATCCCAATAAGCTCAAGGAAGTTGCCAAGGAACGAGGCGGACTAGAGGAGATTGTAGAGACGTGGAACGAGTATAGCGCCGTGGCACAGAATGTTGCGGACGACGAGCAAATCATAGGGAGTTCAAAGGACCAGGAGCTGGTCGCGATTGCAAGGGGGGAGGTGGAAGAGCTCCGAGCAAAGCTTGACGTACTTGATAGACAGCTCAGAGAGCTTCTTGTTCCGAAAGACCCCAACGACGAGCGCAACGTAATTGTTGAGATACGAGCCGGTACCGGGGGAGAGGAAGCGGCTCTTTTTGCGTCAGATCTCTCCAGAATGTACATGAAATACGCAGAGTCTAGGGGTTGGAAGGTCGAGATAATGGACACCAGCCCCACAGGCGTTGGCGGTTTCAAAGAGATCATATTCCTCGTGGAAGGCAAGGGAGCATTCAGCTACCTGAGGTACGAGAGCGGCGTTCACAGAGTCCAGCGCGTCCCCATAACGGAGGCAAGCGGGCGGATTCATACCTCGGCTGTGACCGTGGCCATATTGCCCGAGGCCAAGGAGGTAGAAGTAGAAATAGACCCGAAGGATCTTGAAGTTGACGTCTTCCGTTCCTCGGGGCCTGGTGGACAGAGCGTGAATACCGCCGACTCGGCTGTGAGAATCAGGCACCTACCCACAGGCCTTGTTGTTCAGTGCCAGGACGAGAGGTCTCAGCTCAAGAACAAAGGAAAGGCGTTGAAGGTCTTGAGGGCCAGACTCCTCGCGATGAAACAACAAGAACAGGAGCTGGAGATCGCAAGATCCAGGCGAGCCCAGGTTTCGTCAGGAGACCGCAGCGCGAAGATACGGACCTACAATTTCCCCCAGGGAAGGGTGACCGACCACAGGATAGGCCTCACTCTCTACAGGCTGGGTGATATGTTGGAAGGTGATCTGGAGGAACTTGTGGAAGCCCTGAGAGCATCGAGGGACAAACTCCAGCCGGTGACACAACCAGGAACCTAAAACAGTTTGTCTCAGCAAGCGCAAGAATCTGCCCTTTGTAGCGGCACATCTCTGCCATCACTTTCGAGGCCACCGAGACTTGCGAATATCTGAATTTCTGACCAACGCAACGCGGATCCTCCACCAAATCGGGATTGATAATCCCCGATTGGAGGCCGAGCTTCTTCTCAGCAAAGCACTTGGTATTGAGAGGAAAAGACTCTTTCTTGAAATGAGCACCGAGCTCACAGATACGGAGCTCGTGAAAGCGAAGGAACTTCTTGAGATCAGGGCGACCCGTTTCCCTCTTCAATACATCACGGAAAAGATTGAATTCCTAGGCCTTGAATTCCTGCTCAAGCCGGGAGTCTTTATTCCGCGACCCGAGACGGAGCTTCTCGTGGTTGAGGCAAGAACGCTCTTATCCCAGCTTGTCTCACCTGTCATTCTTGACGTGGGTACAGGAAGCGGAGTAATCGCAATCAGTCTGGCAGTCAGCAACCCCGGGGTGAAGGTAAACGCTGTAGATATTTCACCCCTCGCAGTGGAAGTTGCCAGATTCAATGCAGAGAGGCATAGAGTAGGCAATAGGGTTTCGTTTCATGTTGGAAATCTTTTCTCGGCAATCAAGCCGGAGCTAACCTCTGGTGGTGTGGACATCATTGTTTCAAATCCTCCGTACGTGCCCTCTTCTCAAATTCCTTCCCTCGCGCCTGAGATTAGCGAGTACGAACCCATTGAGGCGATTGATGGCGGGCAGGACGGCCTTTGCTGCGTCCGGGCGATCCTTCGAGAAGGCCCGGCCTTGCTGAAATCCCATGGATGGATTCTGCTGGAGATTGGAGAGGGTCAGGCGGAGACCGCAAGAGAAATCGCTGCTTTAGCGGGCCTTGTGGAAAAGCGAACAGTCAAGGATTTGGCAGGCATAGAGCGAGTCGTTGTTATGAGGAAGATGTCAGTATGAGGAAGCTCTAAGTAGTCCTAGCCCATAATTGCGGCCTCGTGGGCGATGTGCTAACATCCCCACAAACTTAATGGTTCTGAAGGGTCCTGAGTTCCGGTGAACCCAAGAGTCCAGGTGAGCCAGCACTCTCTTTAACTCCAGGATAAGGCTCGGGTATCCCTCCACGGAGAAATCCAAATGCAGAAAATAGTTGTTATTGGAGGCAACAGACTCAGAGGAGAAGTCGAAATAGCAGGCTCTAAGAACGCCACGCTGCCCATAATGGCAGCCACAATTCTGGCTCCAGGAACGAGCGTTCTCGCCAACGTTCCCTTGCTCAAAGACGTGACCACGATGAAAGAAATGCTGGAGACGCTCGGGGTCACGGTTTCCGTCAAGAACAAGACGCTCACGATCGACTCCAGCGGATGTGATTCGTACGAGGCGCCATACGAACTCGTTAAGACGATGCGCGCCTCTATTTACGTTCTCGGGCCTTTGCTCGCACGTTTCAAGAGAGCGCGAGTCTCGCTGCCAGGGGGATGTGCCTGGGGGCCGAGACCCGTGGACCTTCACATAAAGGCAATGCAAGAGCTGGGCGCGCGCATAACCATCGAGCACGGCTACATAGTGGCCGAGGCAAAGCAACTGAAAGGAAAGGACATTCACTTTGAGATTTCTAGCGTGGGCGCAACTGGCAACGCAATGATGGCGGCATGCCTTGCTGAGGGCAAGACCGTTCTCCACAACGCAGCGTGTGAACCCGAGATAGAAGCCCTGGGTCTTTTCCTTAACAAAATGGGCGCAGCGATTTCCGGTGCCGGGACCAACGTGGTTGAGATAGAGGGAGTCAAGTCTCTGCGCCCCACGCAAGCGGTAATAATCCCCGACAGGATTGAGACCGGAACCTACATGGTTGCGGCTGCAATTACCAAAGGTACCGTGCGAATCGAGAACTGCAATCCGGCTCACTGCACATCTATGGTCTCAAAGCTCACCGAATGTGGCGTTGCCGTGATGCACAACGCTTCAGAGCTTGTTGTGTCCGGAAGCCGAAGACCCGAGTGTCTATTGTTAACGACGGCGCCCTATCCAGGGTTCCCCACAGATATGCAGGCCCAGATGATGGCACTCATGAGTGTAGCTCGCGGGACCAGCGTCTTTGTGGATAGCATCTACAAAGACCGTTTCACTCATGTTCCTGAACTCAGACGGATGAGTGCTGTCATAGAAGTCGCGGGAAATGTCGCCACCGTAAAGGGAGTGCACAAACTTAGTGGCGCACAGGTGATGGCAACCGACCTGAGGGCCAGCGCTGCACTAATACTTGCTGGGCTTGTGGCTGAGGGAAGAACCGAGGTCTCCAGGATATACCATATCGATAGGGGCTACGAGGCAATTGAAAAAAAGTTCTCTGCTCTGGGGGCGAGGATCTGGCGCGAAGAGGAGTGACGGGAGGCCAAGCGTCTGGCTCACGCTCCCATTTCAAGTCTGGAGTGAAGGCAATGCCCAGAAAAAGTGTGGTCATAGGGACCGCCGGTCACATTGACCATGGGAAAACAGCCCTCGTAAAACTCCTCACAGGCATTGATACAGATCGGCTGAAGGAAGAGAAAGAAAGGGGCATCTCCATTGACCTTGGCTTCGCCCATCTCTCCCTTCCCTCTGGCATAGAGGCCGGGATAGTGGACGTCCCGGGGCACGAACGTTTCGTGAGAAACATGCTGGCAGGGGCTGGTGGCATCGACATTGTTCTTTTCGTCGTTGCTGCTGACGAAGGTGTAATGCCACAAACGTTGGAGCATCTCAACATAATCAACATCCTTCGCGTACACGGTGGCGTGGTGGCTCTCACCAAAATCGACCTTGCGGATGCCGCGTGGGTGGATCTCGTGCGTTCTGATGTGAGCTCACTTGTTGCAGGCACAGTGCTTGAGAACGCGCCCATCGTTTCAGTTTCCTCTACTTCAGGGGAGGGGAAAGAACAGACCATAGAGGCTCTCGACATGGTTGCTGCCAAGATTCCAGAAGTTTCTGGTGGGGAGTTCGTGCGTCTGCCCATTGACAGGGTCTTTACCGTCGAGGGTTTCGGCACGGTAGCCACGGGTACACTATGGAGCGGCCATGTTCGAGCAGGTGATAATCTTGAGATACTTCCGCGGGGCAGGAAAGTCAGAGTCAGAAACATTCAGGTTTTTGGAGAAGACGTACCCGATGTCTTCGCGGGTCAAAGAGTCGCGCTCGCGCTGCATCCGATTTCTCGCGAAGAGCTGGCACGTGGAGACTGGCTCATTACTCCGGGGGTCATGAACCCCACGTCTACGTTCGACGCGAGATTCGACCTTCTCAAGGACGTTTCCAGACCGCTAAAGAACAGGAGCAGAGTCAGATTCCACGTAGGCGCAAGCGAGGTCATTGGAAGAATCTACTTTCTTGACAGAGAAGAGCTCAGGCCTGGCGAGAGTTGCTTCGCGCAATTGAGACTCGAATCGCCCGTTCTCACAGTAGAGAATGACAGATTTGTGATTCGTTCCTATTCGCCGCAGGTCACCGTCGGCGGAGGAAGTGTTCTTGTCTCTCACAGTTCGAAACACAGGAGAAGCGACACAGACGCGGTGAACACCCTCACCCTGATCGAACGCGGCTCTCCTATGGAGAAAGTCGAACACGCTGTGAGAGTTTCGGCGGAGAAAGGGGTTGAGATTTCCGAGCTTCCTCGGCAGGCAGGTCTGGAGAACCTTCGAGTGGAAGAAGCCGTGCGAGCGCTTGGCGAGAAGGGGAAGATCCACAGGGCCGGAAGTGTCTTTATACACCAGGATTCCATGCGTGCGCTCACGGATGAAGTGGCCAGCTGTCTCAGGAACTATCAAGAGCATTACAGGCTGAGGTGGGGTATGACAAAGGGAGAGCTGAGGAACAGATTCGGAAGGATTCCCGCCGGCGTGTTTTCGGCCGTTCTTGATACTCTGGTGAAAGAGGGGAAGCTTTTCATCAAGGAAGATAAAGTCAGAATGGACTCCCCGGAGTTTAATCTATCCGAGGACGAGACACGGCTCAAGGGACAGATCGAGCGGAAACTCCTTGAAGCTCGGTTCAATGTGCCCTCTATAAAGGAGCTTGCGCCTCCGGATAAACAGCAAGAGACCAGCGACATTCTTCAGATTCTTGTTGAAGAAGGAAAGGTTGTCAGAGTCACAGCAGAACTCTTCTTCCATTCAGCGAGGATAGGAGAAGCGGAGAAGCTCCTCAAGGACTTTCTTTTTAAGAACGGGAAGATGCAGGTTACGGAGTTTAAGGATCTAATGAACGTGACGAGAAAGTTTGCGGTTCCGCTTCTTGAGTATTTTGACAGAAAAGGCGTAACCAGAAGACAGGGGGACATGAGAGTCCTTGCAAAGAACTGAGCTGGAAGAGGGAAGACTGGGGCCCGGAATGAGCGCACTATCACGGAATGAGCACACTATATAGAGGACCTGGTGATCTGTGAAAAGGAAAAGAGTCGCTCATAACTCGAAGAGACGAATCTACGAGAGCGCCAGTTTGGGGCCACGGTCCCTTGATAGACCACTGTCAACGCGCAGAAAGTCATTGTCGATAAAGGTTGGCAACGTGCTCGTGGGCGGCGGCGCCCCCATTGTTGTTGAATCGATGACCAAAACCAATACCGGTGACGTCGCGGCCACAACAAGGCAGATCCATGTTCTTGAACGGGCAGGTTGCGAGATTGTAAGGGTGGCGGTACCCGACCGGAAAGCGGCCAGCAGTCTCGGTAAAATTGTGTCGCGGTCTCGAATCCCGATCGTCGCAGACGTCCATTTTGACCATAGACTGGCGCTCATCTCGCTTGAGGAAGGTGTCGCTGGAATAAGGCTCAATCCTGGAAATATCCCAGAGCGAAAACGAGTCGAGGAAGTCGTGCGTTCTGCCAGTGCCAAGAAAGTTTCTATCAGAATAGGTGTCAATGCAGGCTCGCTTCCGAGGAAGCTGGTTGCACGTCTTGGCGATGAGGCCACCGACGAAGTGATGGTTCAAAGCGCCATGGGGCACATTCGCATCCTCGAGGACCTCGGCTTTAGAAATATCATCGTGTCAGTCAAGTCTGCGGATATCGTTACCACGATACTGGCGAACAGGAAACTGGCGTCTCTTGTGGGATACCCGCTTCATATCGGCATAACAGAAGCTGGCACCCTACTGAGAGGTTGCGTTGCCTCAGCAGCGGGAATTGCGATTCTCCTTTCAGAAGGTATTGGTGACACCGTGAGAGTCTCGCTTGCAGCCAATCCGGTCAAGGAGGTCGAGGTGGCCTTTCATATGCTGAAGAGCCTTGGCTTGAGAGAGGCCGGACCAACGGTGATATGTTGCCCAACGTGCGGTAGGTGCGAGATCGACATTGAGAAAATAGCGACGCAAGTTGAGAAGAGAGTAAGGGGCCTCAAGAATTCGATCAAGATTGCGGTAATGGGTTGCGCTGTCAACGGACCTGGAGAGGCCAGAGATGCGGATGTAGGTGTAGCGGGTGGAAAAGGCGAGGGTCTGCTTTTCCGAAGGGGAATGGTCGTCGGTAAGGTTAAAGAGAAGGATATCGTGGGCGCCCTCCTTGAACAAGTAGAGCTTTTGCTAGAAGAGGAAGACCATACGGGTCTCAAATGAAACAGACGGGGTGGCCGTTATCGGAGCGTTTTGTTAAGACGACCTTGGCTATCTTTGCTGTCAGGAGAAGCATCCAAGAGTAAGTGGTATTGGGGGTTGTGGCGCTTGAGCGGCAACGGCTACAACGGGTGTACGTAACCGTCAGTGATGGATAACTTTAGGCTTGATTTTTGGCGAGCTATGTGATAATATTGTTTCGTGTTCAGGGTCGGTCGGTGCTGACAGCAAGTAGCACAAAAAAAGAGTTTGATGACGTCGTCGGCATATAGCTTTTTTGAGGCGGCCGGCGAGGACGTGATCTTTTATACCTTTTTTGACCGCATCCGACGCGGAAGGGGTCTTTATTGCCCTAAGCGGAATCAACTCACGTGTGCACGTTGAAACTGTCAGATCTATGGAGGTTGACAATGTTCCGTTGCCGCGAGCGCCTTACGCGCAAATTCCCGTTCCGGAAATTGGCTGGGTTGTCTTGTCCCATTCTCCCTTGGGCTTTCCTGCAATGTGTCCTCTTCTTCCTGCCCGTCCTAATTATCCTTCAATCAGTAGATGCCAGGGCTAACGGCATACCCTGGTGGAATCTGTCGTATGGTTATCGACAGCAGCTGACTGTTACCAACAACAACAGCTCTATCCTATCCGCCGGCTATTCGGTGTGTGTGTCTTTAGACCATTCTTCTCTCTTTGAGGCGGGCAAATCCCTAGCCAGCGGTAACGATGTCAGAATTGTCTATTGGAATGGCTCAACTGACGTGGAGCTAGATAGAATCAATGAATCAAGCTGGAACTCCAGTGGAACCGAGACCAGAATCTGGTTCAGAACGCAAGCCGACATCGCAGAAAGTGGCAATGATAACAATTACTTTGTTTACTATGGGAAAATAACCGCTGGCTCACCGCCCGCCGACCGAAAGAAAATCTACGAATTTTTTGATGATTTTTCCGACTATGAGATAAGACAATACGATACATCCGCCCCCGACACTACTGACGTAATGAAAAATGGTGATGAGCAGGTCTGGAAGATTCAGTCGGGGATCTGGAATATTGAAAATGATACGCAAGCCGATGGGACAACTGGCAAAGTCCTGAGTCATGATTCTTTTTCCGGTCTCTATACGTACGCCTATGTTCTGAATAGAAGCTGTGACAACGTGCTTGTTGAAGTGAAGATGAGAACGAGGAACGGAGAGTATGGTGGTTATTGGCCTTTCGGCGCTCGTCTTAATACGTCAACCGGAGCGAGTTACACCGCCTGGGGCTATTCTGATTATACGAAGATGCTCAAGTTCTCGAGCTGGATTTCACCTTCGACCCTGATCGCAGGCAGTCCACGTGGGGGGATGGTCAATAATTGGCATACCTTCAAGTTCACGCTGGATGGGAAGAAACTCAATTTGTATTTTGACGGTGCCAGTTACGGCTGTTATGTCGAGGACACAGCTCTGACTTCAGGCACAATCTTTGCCATGGGTTTTGGCAACAGAAAGATGCATTTTGACGATTTCAAGGTAAGAAAATACACGACTAATGAGCCAAGTGTTTTGGCTGGTTCTGAAGAGATGACTTTGGGAAGGCCGATCGTGTCTTTGGACAAGAAGTGGCATCTAAAAGGCGATGGTCATACACCTACTGATCGCTACCTTGGCGTTAGTGTAAGTTCCCCTGAAGCTGATGGTATGCCGGAGGCGCAGGCTAGCTACGAGATTCCGGAAGCGAACATCAGCGGCTCGCTCTCAAAAGTCAGCTCCACGAATTGGCAGGATCAAGTTGACATTTCAGGCCTGCCAACGGGGACCTTTCATCTTGTCGTGACTGTCGCTGACACAGCTCAGCGATGTGTATCAGACCCGATGGTTTTTCACGTTTCATACCCTTTCTACCACGTTTGGACGATCGACTGGGAGGGTAGTTACGAGCCCACGTTTCCGTGTCTGGACAGCCTGGCCTTCCTTGCTGATAAACACGGCGTCCGTATGTCCCAGCTTTTTAACCCCCGGGTGTACGTAACTCCGGGTATGCCCGAATCGCAGAGGGCGGAGATGACGCAGTGGGTCCTCGAGAGAGCCCAAACAAAAGGAGATGAGATAGGGCTCCACCTGCATATGTACTTCGACTACGTTGAGAGCGCTGGACTGACACCGATTACGACTCCTCAGTGGGGGAATCGTTCAGAAGGGTACGATGTTCCTTTTGCCGACTATGATTACGGGCAAAGCCTTACGCTTCTCAACTTCGCGATAGGACTTTTTCAGCAGAGAGGCCTTGGGACCCCTTCTTCTTTCAGGGCTGGTGGGTGGTTTGCAGACGAAGAGAATCTGAGGGCTCTTTCTGACCTGGGTTTCCAGGACGATGCTTCGGGGAGTCTTTACAAGTCGCTAGGCAATCTTCCTTCTCCATGGGATCTTAGCGACGCGGTTCAGCCGTACTATCCCTGCTCGGGGGATCAAAATACTTCAAGCTGCTCGCCTGGAGACTGGAATCTGTCTGTCCTGGAGATACCAAACAGTCTCTCTAACACGAGCGGAAACACAGATACAAGACCGTACTTTGACAGAAACTATTCCCGTGCTCCTCTTGACTCAGTACGCGTCGGAGTGCTTCTAAGCCATCAGGGTTCTGCCACAGGGATAGAGGGACGGATGCTCGAGCAGTACTTCGCGTACGTGGATAGCTTTCTCTATGTCGCTGACCGAGGGGCGGTTGTATACGCCACGCTCGCTGACGTCAGAGAGGCCCTTTTTGTGACGCGCCCTGACCCTCCTGACCTACTCGGACCGCCGGATCTGGTCTCTGGCCAAAACATTCCACAATGCAGTGAGGCGTTTGCCTTTGATATCCACGAGCGTGACTCTCTCAATCTAGTAGGGTACCGAATCCAGATTTCTAAGACCCCGGACTATGGCTGCGAGGGTATCGTTGTGGATTATGTTTGCGGAATTAGTCCCCAGGGGAGGTTCAATTTCACGACAGGCCAGCCAGAGTCAACGGGCACGTACATTCGGGGTGGCATGGGGCAGACTCTTTATCAGGGCGCGTACTACTGGAGGGTAGCGGGCGTCGATCACAAAGGCACATATTCATCGTGGACCCGGGCACACAATGGCTCCATGGCGTTCACGATAGACGAAAGCTATACAGGCGTTGAAAACAACCCAGGGGCGGGCCACGCGGTTCCGTTAGCCATCAGTTTTTGTAACCCATCGGGGTCGGGTGTTCTATTGAAGGCTCAGGTTCCGGTTGCGGGCAAGGCACTGCTGAGAATCTTCAATTGTCCGGGAAGGCTAGTACGCACAATGCCGTTAGATGGCCTTCGCGCAGGTGCGTCCAGCCTCTACTGGGACGGAAGAGACGCTGAAGGCCGGCCTGTCTCCTCCGGTGTCTACTTCATTGAATTGAGTCAAAGCAGCCGGATGGTGACCAAGAAGCTCGTGCTGGTCAAGTGATATGGATCCGGCTCGTGTCAAGCAGGGGCCCGTTCAGCCTTGTGATTATCCATCGTGATTTCCCGGCCAGTGGGTTCTAACTTCCTTCCCCGCTCTCTCTTCTTCCCATTCTATCCGATGATACCATTTGTCAGGGGTCTTTTTGCTTGTATCTCGCTTGATGTCCGGCTACGATGCCCATCGATGTCCGAGACGTCTTTTCTAGTCGTTGGAGCGCGTTCTGGAAAACAAGAGGGCTGCGGACATTGAAAAGCTAGTCGCCTTCACTTTGCGCCATACGCGAGTGTCTATAAACCCTCTCTTGAAGAATCAGGACGCAGAGACCCAATAGCCTATGGATTCTGGAACCTATCAGCCGAGAGTGTTTGGCAAGTTGACAGGAAGCTCTGACTGGATCCTGATCGGACTGATGTTGCTGGTGTACGCCTGCTCTACTACCCAAGACTTATCCTGAGCATTAGGGCTGAAACTGGGCTCTTCGCGTTTCTTTTTTCCGCTGCGGCTCTTGTAGCACTAGTACGGCCAACCAGGCAGGACCTAGTGCCACTTTCCTGGATTGCACCCATCCTGATCCATCTTTGCCTCGTACGGGTCGATTCGGAGAAATGAATAAACTCTAGCCGGCACCCTCCCATCAAGGGCATTGCCAAGCATAACAATAGCTGGTATGAAATAGAGCACAGACGGGAGCAAGACCGTGGACAGAGGCGCAGGCTTAGAGGGACGCTGCGGCATCGGCCTAAGAAAAAACCGGGAGGTGCAGGTATGAAGATTATTCAAGTTGTTCCAAAGCCCAAGATCGATTCAACGCTCAAGATTCTGCTCAAGACCAAGGAGAGAGAACTCCGAGGAAAACCTACGGCATTCCACAGAGAGCGTGAGGGTAAGTGGAAGCATGTAAAGTACCCTGGCTGGATAACGTGGGACGCTACAAGGGGCGGGTTGCTTGTGGCAGAAGTTCACACCAAGAAAGGTTGCTCTGACTGGCAACTGCTACAGGCATTTGTCGGGTACCTGGATCGACATCTTGGTGAGAACATCGAGAGCATAACGGTCTATTACAGGTAGAATGGCATAGACAAGAAGCTGGATGCTCAACAGTTCAGACACCGGTGCGGGGAACTCTCACGGCGCCGTCTTGGGTTTTCGCGGCGTTACCATGATGAACTTTTCGTGAGCACAAGTCGCTGTACCCGGACGCGAACCTCTTGGTTTGTGAACATACTTTTTCGGCGTGTAGATGACGGGAACGCTGGATGAAGTTCTGCCCTTGCTGAAGTAGGCTGCAATGGAGGCGGCCTCTTCTATCGCTTTGCGCGACGGTGTGGATTTATCCTTCCTTCTCAGAACGACATGTGAACCTGGCATCCGAGACGCGTGAAACCAGAGGTCCTCAGCTTTCGCCAGATGGTGTGTGACATGATCGTTTTCCTTGTTGTTTCTCCCAACAATCACCTCGAAACCATCTGAAGTCTCAAAACTGCGCGGATTGAAAGCAGCCCTCCCACTTTTTCCAGCCCCCGGCCTTAGCTCGGTCGATACACGTCGAGTTCTTGTTCCAGGTCCCGGCCACGTACGTCGCCCCGTCGAGCCGGCCTGACGCACGGGCAGTGTCTTGCCACTCTCGCTTCGCGGACCCGCCGCAATGGGAAAACGCACCTGGTCAGCAAGTTCGTTCAGCTTGTGGGATAATTCTTCAAACTGCGTCGCATCGACTTCCTCAGGAATGCTCTCACGAAATCTCCCGACCATTTGCTGCGAACGTTCTGCGGTGGCTACCCTCTTCTTCAACAGCCTGAGGGCCCTTTCCGCCTTGCCGGCTTTCTTGAAATATCGCTCAGCGTTACCCGAGGGGGAAAGCGAGGAATCGAGTTTGACCTTCACCAGTGACCGGCCGTCTACATGGATGTCCTTGAGCTCAACAAAAGTGCTTCCTCGTTTTATGTTCTTGACGTTGGCAAGTATGAGTTCTCCGGTTGTTCTAAACTCGTGAGCCCTCTCTGCAGAAGAGAGATCTTCCATGAGCAAGGCTCTTAGCCGGTCAAGTCTTTCTGAGAGCAATCCTAACCGTTTTCTAAGTCGCACTGCGGCAAGAGCTCTGTACGAGCGGCAAAGCTCAGAGAACGAGAAACGGGCAGCCTCTGCCGCTGTGGGGAAATACGTAATGCCGTGGGGAGCCTGTACGTTGCTATTGTCTTTGGCGTGAGCTTCTCCGCTGTTAGTCTCTCCGCCACCGCGTCCCGTTCTGACATATACGGGTACTAACGCTGGTGGTCTGATAGGGTCTGACACGGTCGCTCTGACCGCGGGGCGAAAATATCTGTTTGGCTCCGAAAGAGCCTCCTTAAGATCCCGCAACAAAGCTTCAGGTGTGAAACGCTCATTTGCTGACATGCCCTGGATGATCTCTTTAGCCGCATGCGGGCTCAGTCCTTTGACTCGCCGCGAGAGGGCAAAACCTAGCTCTTCAGAGCGTGGCTCAGGGCCTACATTTTCTATCACGTTTTGCAGGATGTGAAGCGAAAGTGTTTCGACGCTAAGTTTGCTTTCCTCGGAAGGAGGCACATATTTCTCTCCGGACCTGAGAAGGACACCTGCCGCAGACGTCGTTCCTTCGCGGCTACAGGCTGCTATTTCGTTTCCAATACCCTCCACAAGAACTGCGTTGGGCCTTCGGCCAAATAGTTCAAGCCAGAGCGCGAGAAAAGTCTGTCGCCCCTTCCCAAAGAACCCCACTCTTACCACTCTGTCAGCGTCGTGTTGTTCAATCACATCGAGGATGGCTCCACGCAATCGATCTGACATCGACTGCACGAAGCCTTCTGGCAGGGTTTCTGCGGGTGTTTTCAAGATCGGCCTCAACAGAAGTCCTTCAAGCACAAACATCGCGGGAAAACCGGGGTCTAAGCAAACTACGAGAAACGAGTAGGCTTCGCGCTCTTTCCTCTTTAGCTTGATTGCGAAACTCGTTGGCGCCAAGCCAGTGACGTCCTCCACGCTTGAGCCCACCAAGTCGTTTCCGATCTCTTTTATGAACATGGCCAGGATCAGGTTTTCCATGCTGCTCCCCTTCCAACAAGTCCTTCAAGGCAGTCTATCAAAGCCGCGCTCTCGTGACTAGACCTGTGTTCCCAACTTTCGAATTGACATATGGCTCTGCGTCGCATAAAGTAACTACGATGTTGCTCTGGTAAACGGGGCCGGTGCCTGCAAATTGGGCATGTTTGTGGCTATCCTCGTAAGGCCCGTTTTTTCTGCTATGATAGGCCTCTCCTTGGGGTTAATCTTCGATTGCAGGTCTGATGAAACAGGAGTCTTCGGCTCGCGCCCTCACAAGTTAGGGGAGCGAAGTAAGCCAAGGGAGGAGAGCTTCCGTGGTTAGAAGCATGACAGGTTTTGGCAGAAGTGAAATTCAACGTGAAGACATCCTTCTCGTGACCGAAATCCGCAGCGTGAACAATAAGTTCTGCGACATCTCCGTGAGGTTACCAAAGTGGCTCACGCACTTTGAGACCAAGGTGCGAACCCTCGTTCAGCAAAAGATATCGAGAGGAAAACTGAGTGTCTCTGTCACCTGGAACGGAGATGGTGAGGGGCTTGCACTTGGCCTTGATAAAGAAGTTGCCGACAGGTACTTTGGCCTGCTCAAAGCACTCAAGGAAAGATATGACCTCCCGGGCGAGATAAACCTCCAGACGCTAGTGAGTTTTCCCGATCTTTTGTCGCCAGTGAAAGCGCCAGCTACAGATGAAAATAGTTGGAAACTACTCGAAGAAGGCGTGGCCAAAGCCCTTGATGATGTTGTTTCCATGAAGGATGCCGAAGGAAAGAGTCTGTCAGAAGACCTCAGGGCTCGGGTGGACGTTGTTCTAGAATACGTGGAAAAAATCGAAAAAAGAGCACCCGTTCGCGTCAAGGAGGCCAAGGAGAAACTCAGGGCAAGACTGTCAGAATTGCTTGACCGAGGAGAGGTCCCGGAGGAGCGACTGGCCCTAGAGGCAGCCATCTTTGCGGATAAACTAGATTGCACCGAAGAATGCGTCAGGCTCAGGGCCCATTCAAAACAATTCATTGCGCTGGTGGAAGGGTCCGAGCTCGCGGGAAGAAAGCTAAATTTCCTGCTTCAGGAAATGAACCGTGAAGCTAACACCGTCGGTGCAAAAGCAGCCGACGTTGAAATCGTCAGTCAAATCGTGAATATCAAGGACGAGATAGAGAAACTCAGAGAACAGGTACAGAACGTAGAATAAGAGCGCTGGCCGTTCAGACGCTTGAGTCAAGTGAGTAGAAGCATTATCGTTCCTGAAGGTAAGACTGAAAAGGTTCCATTTCCCGTGGTGGTGTCCGGCCCCTCAGGAGTGGGGAAGACCTGCCTTTGCCAGGGAGTTCTGGCGGATTGCGGCGACGTCGTGTACTCAGTCTCCGCCACTACTAGGGCTCGAAGGGAAGACGAAGTCGACGGCAGGGATTACCACTTTGTCGACCCTGGTTGCTTCAGGGCAATGGTTCAGGCAGGCGAGCTACTCGAATGGGCAGAAGTACACGGTGATTTGTACGGGACTCCCCGCTCCTCTGTACTGCCTTTTCTTGCCAAGGGTAACATTGTGATAATGGATCTTGACGTCCAAGGTGGACTCAGCATGAGAAAGGTCTTCCCTGGCGGCGTATTTGTTTTTGTTGTGGCTCCCTCATTTGAAATCCTAGAGGAAAGGCTGAGAAAGAGGAGAACCGAGTCAGAGGAAGCGCTTAGAACTAGGCTAAGGAACGCGCGTGAGGAAATGAAGTTCAGAAAGTACTATGATTACTTGGTGGTCAATGATGATCTGGACGGAGCTCTTGGTGAACTCAAGAGCATAATCGCCGCAGAGAAATGCTCGATGCTCAGACTTTTTCCGGGTGAGAGGGAGGTCGAGGGATGAGGAAGGTCTTCCCGAGGGGCGTGTTCGTTTTTGCGGATGAAACATGAACGCAGCGCGATTCACTGGTGAATACGCGAGAATTTGGCCCACGCCATGGAGAAACAAGACGCTATGAGCGACAAGAAACGCAGAGATAAAGCACCTAGTAAAGTCCCCAATAAGGAGGATGATCGTATGGAAGGTACCGGCAGAAACACCGTTAGTTCGTTTCCCAACAAGTATGAGGCTGCAATAATCGCTGCAAAGGAGGCCCGACGTCTGAATGACATCATCAGGCACTCCGGAGAAGACACAAAAGAAAAGATCACCCTTGTGGCAATTGACAGAGTGGCTAAAGGAAAAGTGAAGTTTGGGTATTATGAAGAACAAGAAGGAAGGCGTGAATGAACCCGGCCGGCCCGTCGGTATTGAAAGGAAGGCGAGTACTACTTGGAATAACGGGTAGCATCGCCGCCTACAAGGGAGTCGAGATCCTGCGAGAGCTCACCAAGCGCGGCGCAACGGTGACGGTTTGCCTGACAAAGGCGGCGAGGGAGTTTGTTTCTCCCTTCACGTTCGAGATTCTTTCTGGAGGTAGGGTCCTCATCGACCTTTTCGGGAGTCCTCTGGAGAAAACCGCCGGACTCAGCCCCGAAGGGTCACCCTCGATGGTTCAGCATATCGAAGCAGCGGCAGGTGCAGACCTCATTCTGGTTGCTCCGGCGACGGCCAACATCATCGGAAAGGTTGCGGCCGGGATTGCAGATGATCTTCTTAGTTCGATCATCATGGCCGCTGAGTGCAAAGTGATTTTTGCTCCGGCGATGAACGTTCGGATGTGGGGAAACGAGATCGTTCGGCACAACGTTGGGCGCCTGGGCTCGCTTGGCTATGGATTCGTAGAACCAGAGAGCGGAACTCTGGCCTGCGGTGAGGAAGGAAAAGGCAGGCTGGCATCTATTGAGACCATCCTCAAAGAAGTCGAACTCGTCTTTGGAGAAAAGAAGCCTTTTTCCGAAATCAACGTTTTGGTTTCTGCGGGTAGAACCGAAGAGCCGATTGATGAGGTCAGGTATATCTCGAATAGATCGAGCGGGAAGATGGGCTATGCCATTGCCTCTGCAGCGAGAGACATGGGGGCAAGAGTGACGTTGGTAAGCGGCCGTGTTTCTGTGGAACCTCCCCGGGGGGTCAGGCTCGTAAGCGTTAGGACCTCAGCCGAGATGAGAAGGGCGGTATTTTCCGGCGCCCGCAATGCTGACCTCGTAATCATGGCAGCGGCCGTGAGCGATTTTGCTCCCGCGAGCGCAGAGAAGGGCAAAATTCCGAGAAGCGCCGAGGGCTTTACTCTCAACCTCAGGGGGACTAGAGACATACTTGGCGAGCTGGCGCGGAAAAAGGGAAAGAAAATTCTTGTCGGTTTTGCTGTCGAAGTGAAGAACGAGCTTGAGAGGGGCAAAGAAAAACTAAGGAAAAAGAATCTGGATCTCATCGTTGTCAATAACCCGCTCGTTGAGGGAGCAGGTTTTGAGGAAGACACCAACATCGTCACTATGATTGACCGCAGGGGAAACGTAGAAAGACTCCCCCGACTTCCCAAATACGAGGTGGCAAGAGAGATTCTCAAAAGGGCGCTGGCACTCGGAAAGAAATGATGAGGTTCCACGTGGTGGTCACCGGGTGCGTGTTCCAGGTGTGAAGCGAGTGCTTTCTGAGAGAGGCCTCTACCCGAGATATATGGCTCCACCATCCTAGGCGGCACCAGAACCATAGAAGGGGGCGGTTGTGTGAAGGAGCTCGAGGCGTTCGGCAAAATTGTCTCTGCAGCAAAAGGCTACTTTCAGACACGCCTCGCGATGGGGGAAGACTCCATCGTGTTCGACACGGGAAAGGGACGCTCAGAAATGGTGGACAAATTGCCCGAAGAGGCTCTGGCTCAACTTGAAAAAAGAGTCAGAAAGTGCAAAAGATGCCTGCTTCACAAGACAAGAACAAACGTGGTCTTTGGGAGAGGAAGCGGGAAAACGCGTCTTGTCTTCATCGGTGAGGCGCCTGGTAGGGACGAAGACATCCAGGGAAAACCCTTTGTTGGCAGGGCGGGACAGCTTCTCACGCGCATAATAGAAGCCATCCATCTTGACCGCGACGATGTTTACATAACGAATGTGATCAAATGCCGGCCAGAGGGCAACCGTGACCCTTTGCCGCAGGAAATAGAGCTCTGCTCGACTTATCTCACGGAGCAGATCGAGATCCTGAGACCCAAGGTCATCTGCGCGCTGGGACGCTTCGCAGCACAAGCCCTGAGTGGACTTAAACTACCGGTGGCAGGCTACAGGAATGAGAGTCTCTTTTATAGAGGGACAAGAGTCATCGCAACTTATCATCCGGCAGCGTGTTTGCGAAACCCCTCCCTAAAACGACTCGTTTGGGAGGACGTCCAGAAACTCATGCAAGTATTGAAGAACGCATGAGAAAGGAGTGAGGAGAATAAGAGAACGTTTCCATTGGGAGATGCACGCCGGAATGGAGAAAACACTATGAAAGCTCCAGAGCTTGATACAACGCTAGGCAGGGTGCCCCCACAGTCCATAGATGCCGAGCAGAGCGTGCTTGGTGCGATGCTCATCGACGCAAGTGCTGTGGGTAAGTGCCTTGAGCTCATCAAAGAAGATGATTGCTTCTACCGCGAAAGCCACAGAAAGATCTTCCGGGCCATAACTTCCATCCATGACAGAGCAGAACCCGTGGACCTGATTACTCTCGGCGAAGAGCTCAAGAAACGGGGAGAGATCGAGCAAGTTGGTGGCGCCTCCTATTTGGCCTCGCTCTTTGAACAGGTCGGCACCGCTGCAAACGTTGAGTACTACTGCCGCATAGTTCAGGAGAAGGCGACGCTTAGGAAGCTTATCGATGCCGGGACCACCATCGCAACCGATGCCTATGGCTCGAAAGAGGAATCAAGTTCGATTCTTGATAGAGCCGAGCAGCTCATATTTGGCATATCTGATACCAGGATGAGGCGTGGTTTCGTGGCCTTGCGCGACATCCTCGGACACAGCTTTGAAGTAATCCAGGAGCTTTACGATAAGAAGAAACATGTCACAGGAGTGGAATCCGGTTACATTGAACTGGATTCGATGACGGCAGGCTTTCAGGCTTCTGATTTTGTAGTCATCGCGGGGCGGCCTTCTATGGGCAAGACCAGCCTTTGCATGAACGTAGCGCAGCATGTTGCGATCAGGTCAAAGGTGCCCGTGGGAATATTCAGTCTGGAAATGTCCAGAGAGCAAGTGGTCTTGAGGATGCTTTGCTCGGAGGCACGCGTGGATGCCCACAGGTTGAGAACCGGGTACCTCAAAGAAGCGGAGTGGCCGCTTCTGACCACCGCCGCTGGGCAACTCGCGAAAGCTCCCATCTATATTGATGACACGCCAGCCATGAGCGTGCTTGAGATGCGTTCGAAGTCGCGCAGACTCAAGACCGAAGTAGATGTCGGACTCATAATCATTGATTATCTCCAGCTCGTAAGAGGTTTTGGTGACGCCGAAAATAGACAACAGGAAATCTCGCAGATTTCCAGGGCCTTAAAAGCTCTTGCCAAAGAGTTAAAGTTGCCGGTGATTGCTCTCTCACAGCTTTCCAGAGCAGTCGAGTCCAGAGGCGGAGACAGAAGGCCCGTGCTCTCAGACCTGAGAGAATCGGGCGCGATCGAACAGGATGCGGACGTCGTGATCTTCATCTATAGACCAGAGGTCTACGAACGTTCGGATGAAAACAGAGGCAGGGCGGAACTCATCATTGGCAAGCAGAGAAACGGTCCAATAGGCACGGTTGAGCTGACGTTCATAAGTGAGTACACACGCTTTGAGAGTATGTCCAGACTTCCTGAAGAGCCCTTTTAGTTGTACAAATCGGGCGCTCGAAGAAGGTCTCCGCAGCGAATATCGGTTACACGATGAACGAGCGCTGGTCTCCTGCGGCCGGACTGTGGGTCCCCAAGGAAGGTTATTGTCGTGAATGCTAATCACACGCTTGTAGGGGCCGAGGATCTTGGCAGAAGAATTGTCGGAGGGATTGAGGAGACAGGAAAAGTTTTTCTGTTTTTTCTGAGCATACTCAGGGCGATACCCGGTTTTTGGAAAAAGGGCCATCTGGTCGTTGAGCAAATGATGGCCATGGGCATAGAGTCTTTGCCGCTCGTCGTTGTCACGTCGCTATTCACTGGTGGTGTTGCGGCTGTGCAGGCGGCGTATCAATTCCAGGACTACGTCCCGATGCGATACCTTGGCTCGGTCATCGGCAAAAGCGTTGTGATAGAACTTGGGCCCGTTCTTACCGCGCTTGTGGTGGCTGGCAGAGTCGGGGCTTCAATTGCAGCCGAGCTGGGTACCATGAAAGTGACCGAGCAGATAGACGCTCTGGAAACGATAGGAATAAGTCCCATAAGGTACCTGGCTGTTCCAAGATTCATGGCCGGAATGATAATGCTTCCGGTTGTGACGATTTTCTCTGATTTTCTTGCGATTGCAGGCGCATACACCGTCGCGTATTTCTCTCTCGACGTCAGCGCGAATGTCTTTATGGAGGGGTTGCGACTATTCTTTCACCTGCGAGACGTGTTCGGAGGACTTGTGAAAAGCCTCTTTTTTGGCGTTGTGATTGCCACAATGGGTTGCTACTTCGGGTT
>Ga0315291_10003303_pt1 | contig 20893 bp, 6 predicted proteins | sample YL17G12_20_MG_FD_203070 | JGI IMG/M metagenome (GOLD analysis project Ga0315291, IMG submission 203070) | Sediment microbial communities from Yellowstone Lake, YNP, Wyoming, USA - YL17G12_20 | ecosystem: Environmental > Aquatic > Freshwater > Lake > Sediment | place: USA: Wyoming | collected...
GATATCGATCTCACCGTCGCCGATCTCAAGGATCTCATCGCCCGGTATCTCGCCGCGATCAGGGAGCGGCTCCGGGTCGACTTTCCTCGCGATCCCTCCGAGCAGCTCTGGAAGGCCGTCGGTGCCGTGTTCAACTCGTGGAACAACGAGCGGGCCCGGACCTACCGGAAACTCAATAACATCCCTGCCGCGTGGGGCACGGCGGTCAACGTTCAGGCGATGGTCTTCGGGAACCTCGGGGACGATTCCGGCACCGGCGTCGCGTTCACGAGGAATCCCGCCACGGGGGAGAACGTCTTCTACGGGGAGTACCTCATGAAGGCGCAGGGGGAAGACGTCGTTGCGGGCATCCGCACGCCGCAGCCGATCAACAGAAAACAGAAGGGGAGCACGGAGCTTCTCTCGCTCGAGGAAGAGATGCCGGCGATCTACCGCGAGCTCGATGAGGTGCGGAGCCGGCTCGAGCGCCATTTCGCGGAGATGCAGGACCTCGAGTTCACGATCCAGAAGGGCCGGCTCTGGATTCTCCAGACGCGCACGGGCAAGCGGACCGGTTTCGCCGCGATCAAGATCGCGATCGACATGGTGCGGGAGGGTCTCATCGCGAAAGAAGAGGCGATCCGGCGGATCGAGCCCGATCAGTTGAACCAGCTCCTCCGTCCCGTCTTCGATCCCGCGGGCAAGGCGAACGCGATTTGTGAGGGAAGGCTCGTGGCGAAGGGGATCAACGCGGGCCCCGGAGCCGCGACGGGGAAGGTCGTGTTCAACGCCGCCGACGCGGAAGAATGGGCCGAGCGCGGGGAGGCGATCATTCTCGTCAGGATCGAGACGAGCCCCGAGGACATCAAGGGAATGAGCGTCGCCTGCGGGATTCTCACATCGACGGGAGGAGCCACGTCCCATGCCGCGCTCGTCGCGCGCCAGATGGGGAAGGTGTGCATCGTCGGGGCGAAGGATCTCACTATCGACTATAAGAAACGAATCATCGAGATCGGAAAGCGCGTGATCCGTCAGGGGGATTCCATTTCGATCGACGGAATGACAGGGGAAGTGATCGAAGGTGCGATCGCGACGCGTCCTTCCGAGGTGCTCCAGGTGCTTATCGACGGGACGCTCGACGGAAAGACGTCGAGCCTCTACAGGGATTTCGAGGAGCTTATGTCGTGGGCGAACGCGCTCCGCACTCTCGGCGTCCGCGCCAACGCGGACCGTCCCGACCAGGCGGCCAAGGCGATCGCGTTCGGCGCCGAAGGGATCGGCCTGTGCCGCACCGAACACATGTTCTTCGAGGGAGATCGCATCGACGCGGTGCGGGAGATGATCCTCGCATCGGACATCGAAGGGCGCGCCGGGGCTCTCGCGAAGCTTCTGCCCATGCAGCGGGACGATTTTCGCGGAATATTCGAGGAGATGGGGGAGCGGCCCGTCACGATCAGGACGCTCGATCCTCCGCTCCACGAGTTCCTTCCTCACGAGGACCATGAAATCGCCGACCTCGCGAAGAAGATGAACGTGCCGAAGGAACGGCTCGCCGAGAAAGTGAAATCGCTCCACGAGGCGAATCCGATGCTCGGACATCGCGGGTGCAGGCTCGGGATCGTTTTCCCCGAGATCACCGCGATGCAGGCGCGCGCCATCTTCGAGGCGGCGGCCGGACTCGCGAAAAAGGGCAAGAAACCGAGACCGGAGGTCATGATTCCCCTCGTCGGGGACGTGAAGGAGCTCGAGCTCCAGAAGGAAATCATCGATCGCGTCGCCTCCGAGGTTCAGAAGGAGACGGGTGTCATCGTGGAGTATCTCGTCGGCACGATGATCGAGATTCCGCGGGCGGCGCTTACCGCCGATAAAATCGCCGCCGTCGCGCAGTTCTTCTCGTTCGGCACGAACGACCTCACGCAGACCACTCTCGGAATAAGCCGGGACGACGCGGGGAAGTTCCTCAACGATTATCTCGAGAAGGGGATCTGGCCGAGTGATCCGTTTCAGAAGATCGACGTCGAGGGTGTCGGCGCCCTCGTCAAGATCGGCGTCGAGAAGGGAAGGGGCGTCAACGCGAAGCTGAAAATCGGTATCTGCGGCGAGCACGGCGGAGAACCGTCCTCGATTTCGTTCTGCCATGAGGCCGGCTTCGACTACGTGAGCTGTTCGCCGTTCCGGGTGCCGATCGCGATTCTCGCCGCGGCGCAAGCCGCACTCAGGAACAAGCGATGAGAGACATGCGGCGCGTCCGGGCGCCCGCAAGGTACCGCCAGGGCCAAGGAGGTTCGTGATGGATTTTGGAGGGGACCTTTCGATACTCGAGCCTTCAATCGCGTTCCAAATAATGAGTCTCTCGGCTCTCACGGGAGAGATCAAGTTCGTGACCGCGGACAACGTGGCGAGCTTCTACTTCAAGGAAGGGGAGCTGATCTACGCTACGATCGATACGCGGAAGAAAAAGCTGGGGAGATTCCTCATCGAGAAGGGATGGATCACGGAAGAGCAGCTCACCAAGGTGCTCCGCGACTATGCATCGAAGGAAGGGTATGAGCGGATCGGGCACGCGCTCATCGCGCGGGGCTATCTCGATTACAATTCCCTTGCCACGGCGATACAGGAACAAATGAAAGAGGTCGTCTACGAGGTGCTATCGTGGAAAAAGGGTCAGTTCATCTACTTCCATGACGTGCTGCCGCAGGACGAGGATATCCTTCTCGACGTGAGGCTCGACCACCTGATACTCGAGGGATTGAAGCGGCTCGATGAGGCTAAGGGTCCCCAGTGAAAAGAAGACTCATATTCCCGTTTCTCGTCTCGTGCCTTCTCTGCGATCGTGCAGAAGCTCATCTCGACAGATCGTCCACGGCCGCGCGATCGCTGGCGGCGGGTTCCGCGTTCGTATCCGTGGCCGATGACGCTTCGGCGCTTTTTCTGAATCCCGCGGGTATGGGATTGGCGGCGCCACTCGCGTGCTATCTCGAATACACAGAGCCTGCGCTCATGCGGGGGGCTCGCGAGTCGCGGTTCGCCCTTGTGGCGGGATCGGGGAAGACGCATTGCGGCCTCGGCTGGTACCGTCTCGGCGCGAAGGAAGAATCCGACAATCTCCTCATCGTGAGCGTTGCGCGCCGGCTTATCGATGGAACGCAGGGCTCCTTTCTCGCGGTCGGCGCGAATATCGCCGTCGGGAGCATATCCCACGGGCAATCGATCGGGGGGCGTGAGGATACCTGGCGTGAGATGACGGGCGGCGCCGGGGTCATCGTGAGGCCCCTGAGCGTCATATCGATCGCATATTCGATCGATAACCTCCGCGACGCGCATCCGAACGGGGCGTCCGGCGTTGCATCCTGGCGCCGGGTGCAGAGATGGGGCGCCTCGTATTTCTGGGAGGACCGGGTCATTATCTCGTTCGCCGAGGAGCATTGCGCCGGTCGAACGACGATCCATTACGGTCTCAGCGTGACCACGGCCGTTTCGGTCGAGCTCATGGCGGGCCTTTCGGACGATCACGTAACGGGGGGCGCGCGCTGGATCGGAAAACGATGCGCCGCGACAATCGCGTTCGTATCCGATGACGCGCGGCAGGTCACCTGGACCGGCGCCCTCGAGATTCTGATGCGCCGAGGGACACACGGGGAGGGATCGTGAGGGGAGACACCGGTGACTGCATGAGAAGGACGTGCTCACCGGTGCTCGCGGGCGTTCTGCTCGTGATCGCGATGCACGAGCCGGCTCGTTCCGAGGAACGGGCCGATTCCTCCGTCGTGCACCGGTGGTCCGTCGTCTACCGGAGCCGCATCGACATCGACCGGACGCCTCTTGATTCCCCGTGGAACGGCGAGGAGGCGTCTTCACCTTACAACGACCGTCTCGCGATTCTCGGAGAGCTCTCTTTCGAACCGGGCGTCTCAGTCTTCGGGAAGGGCGCGACCGGGTTTCGCCTCGGGGGCGATTATCAGGAGGAACAGTTCATTCTCGAGCAGGGGCACGTCGGTTTCAATTTCCTCAAAGGCGCCGTCAGGGGCAGGCTGTTCTCCCGCGAACGCGTGTACCGCACCGATGAGAGGCTTCTCACGCTTCTGTCCGACGAGTCCGGGTTCGTCGCCGGCCGCGGCGAAGGGCTCGCCCTCGAAATGAACGCCGGCGGCCGCATCGCATTGAGCTATATCGAATCGATCATGAAGGATGATTTCGCCGATCACGGAGGCCTGCCGACATTTCACGGGTATGGGGATATCGTCCGGATGTTCCGGCTCGAGGGGGTTGGGAGACCGCGGTGGCATGCGGGATTCACGCTGGTGGAGGTACGTTCGGAAGGGTACGGCGATCGGGTCACCGTCGGAACGGATTTCGGTCTCCGGGCAGGGGGCATCGATCTTCTCGCGGAACTCGCGCGGACACAAAGCGGCGGGTGGGAAGATCTGCGCGAGCACGCTCTCTTCGATCTGAGGCCGCGCGAGGCGCGGCTCGACCGTCTCGACGCCCTGTTCTCGGACAACGATGCCTTCGCGGCCGAGATCGAGGGGTTGAAGATCGAGATGGGCAATCTCGGCGATGCCGGTCTCGTCCCGGCGTATAGATTCGCCGGTACGGCGTTCACGAATCCGGAAGGAGAGATCGCAGAGGGATTGAGCGAAAGTCGGGCGTTGGCGTGGTGGAAACCGGCCCCGTACGACGCGCTCATTTCCATCGATGCCTCTGACGGCGTGTACCGGGGACGGGATTTCAGCCGGCTCATCGGCAACATCCGGATGCGGTACAAAGGAGGCTTCGAGCTCCGGGAGAGCATTCTGTGCGCGTCGGGAGAGAGGATCTCGGCGGCGGTAACTCTCATCGACGACAACGACCTCTCCCGCATAGTGGTGACGGCGCGAATCGACGATCTCGGCGCCGGGGACGTTCTCTCGTACCTCGCCCAAGGGACGCTCAACCTCGGTTCTCGCGTCGCCGCAAAGAGCGCTCTCTACCTGTATCAGTCGCGGACGAGCTTGTACAATGTCGAGATCGAATTCAGGCCGCGGGAGAAGTTCCTCTTCCAGGCATCGATCGGGTCGTTCACTCCGCAATACGAAGGGCTCATGCTCGACCGCGCATTCGAGCGCGAAATCTATCCTCCTTCGAAGAACCGGTTCATTCTCTTCTTCGCGAGAGTATGGTTCGGGGGTGAGGGGGCGAAATGAAGCGGTGCCTTGCGCTGTTCATTTTCTTTGCCGTTGCGATTCTCGCGCCGGCGTTGTGTTGCGCCTCGGTCGCCGTGGAGGAAGAAGAGGTTGTCTTCAGGCTCGCCGGCGTCGAGGCGGAGAGAGTGTACCTTGCAGGCGACTTCAACGGCTGGAATCCCACGATCGATCTCATGGTCAAGGGGGACGCCGCCTTCGAGATTCGGCTGTACCTCCTTCCGGGAACGTACCGCTATCGTTTCATCGCGGATGGCGTTTCGATGCGCGATCCGGATAACCCGTGCCTCGATGCGGAGGGCAACTCCTGCTTCACGCTCCAGCAGCGGGACGGCGCCCTCGAGTTGATCCGGGTGGAAACCGGTGGGGTCGCCCGGGCCGGCTCTGCGAAAACGCGCGTGGCCGCCTCCGTCCGGATCGACGCCGCTGCGACGGACGGCGCGGCTTCCCTGTTCTCTGCGTGGGGGATCAAGGGCGTCGTCGACGACCGGATCGACGTCGATCTCGCGGCGGGTCTCGCGGAAGAATTTTCCGAAGGAGACAGGGGCAGGGGCGAATCCTTTCTGCTGAGGAGCCTCGCATCGTACCGTTTCGAACGGGGCGCGCTGAGAGCCTTTGCGCGGCCGTCCACAACGATCGATCTCGGTGACATGATCGGACTTGTCGGCACCGTCGGTCCATTCCGGTACCCGGTGAGCCTGTTTTCGAGGGGTGTGGCGTTCGATGGGACTCTCCCCCTCGGCATCGAGGGGCGTTTCATCTATGCGAACCGCCTGCGGGGCTACCGCTCCGGGCTCGAGGAGACGGCCGATTCGTCCGACATTTTCTCCCGCCGCGATTTCACGGGCTCGGACATGTACGGCCTGATGCTCGGAACGAAGGTCACAAACGCGATCGTCCGGTACCTGTTCAGGGAGGATCGACGGCCGAAAGCGGGATATTGGCGGTTCCCGGCGTCCAACGGCGATTTTTTCGCCGGGTTCGAACGGGATGAGTTTCAAGGCGCCTCGCTATCGCTCCCGGGGGAGGGGGGCGTGGTTCTCGACGGCGAGCTTCTCTTCGGGAAGCACTTTCTTTCTGCGACCGGGCGGCTATTCGAAGACGCCGAGGGGCACGCCGATCTCGAGGATGTCGCGCGCGAGGCGGAATGGGAGCACGGACGGCGGTTTTCCATCGGGGTTTCTCGCGCGGGCGCGAGACTGCGATCCGGAATACGGTTCGCCCAAACGACTCTCGAAGGAGACCGGGCCGCGAGGGGTGGGAGGCCCGATGGGTCGAGAACATCCCTCGGGGGAAACCTCGCCTTCGGGGAGTCTTCGCGTTCAATAGATCTCGCGGGGAAGGTCGAGCAGTACTCCTCGGCGAACACAGGAGCGATATTCTGGCTCGCGAGGACGAACTTCTGGCTCGACGGCGACGAGCTCACGTACGATCTCGTCCCGTTTCTCTTTTCCCGGGAGATATACGAGTTGACGCTTTCGTGCGCATGGAATCACGAGCCGCTCGACGGGCTGCCCTGGGGAAAGGGGATTCGGCTCTCCATGACCCGGCGGGGGGATGTCTCGGGCGGAGGGCCGCTGTTCAGGGAAATCCATCTCGCGAGCGGCGTCGGCGTTCACAGGCGCTTGACCTTCCTTCTCGATATGCGCGGCGCTTCGTACCGCTATCCGGGAATCAGACGGGACTTCGTCGACGCGTTTTTCTCCCTCCATGGCAGGCTCACGAAGTCTTTCTGGTGCGCCGTCGGGACGGGCGTGAACCCGTATAGTTTCGACCGGTGGCTCTATGCGTTTTCAGATCATGGAAGGGAAGATTATCTTTACGGACGCGGCGTGTTTCGCGCCCTCGCCGCGCGCGGCGAAACGGCCTCGATGAGAGCTCTCATGGAGGCCGAGGACGCGCTCGCGGATGACTGGGTCGTAACCTTCGAAGCAGGTTTTACTTTCTGATGCGGCGGCGTTATAATTCGAATATGCGATTGTACGCGGGGGGCCGTATACGGGCATGCGCGATAGCGTGTATCCTCGTGCTTTCTTCGGCATCATGCGGCCGGTACCTCGAGAAATCGCTTCGCTCGCCGCGCATCGACGGCGATACGGTCACGTTTCGGGTCAAGGTCCCTTCCGCGCGAACGGTCCAGCTCGCGGGGGACTGGCCGCGGAACAACTGGGCGCGCGGAGACGCGGAAGAGGGGGAAGTGCTCGTGGGGCGCATGAAAAAGACCGGCGACGGAGGCGTATGGGAACTCGCCGTTCGCCTCGGACCCGGCCGTTACCGGTATCGGTTTCTCGTCAACGAGACCGAGTGGTATCTCGATCCGGAGAACCCGAGGGTCGTCGATGACGGGAGAGGGGGGAAGGCCAATCTTCTGATAGTGCCGTAACTATGAAACGTTGTTCTTTTTCCGCCTGCGCCGTCCTCTACCTGTTTCTCGGCTCGATCGTTTCCTCGTGTGGGCCCCAGATGCCCGAAGTGGGAGCGGGGGGTGCGCCCGCGATAGGTCCCCGGTCGGTTTCGGGAGGCGTTCTTTTCGTTCTCTACGCCCCGAAGGCGCACAGGGTAGCGATCGTCGGGGATTTCAACAACTGGTCGACGAGTGCCGACCCCATGTACGATCGCGAGGAGAAGGGACTGTGGTCGGTGACACTCCCCCTTCAACCGGGGCGGTACGAATACAAGTTCCTCGTCGACGGCGAGAAATGGGTTCCCGACATGGGAAATCCCAAGAAAATCAAGGACGGTTTCGGCGCGTTCAATTCCGTCGTCGAGGTCAAGCCCTGATTCCTTAACGAATGATATTTCAAAAGGTTAAATGCGTCTTCCTCTTGCAACTTGCTTCGGCGTGTGTTATTTTGAGGCGTATCGGGAATCTGCTCCATGCGCACTTGGGAGCGCGAGATGGCTCCCCGTGGCCGAAGAGAATCGAGTATGCCGGGGGAATGTCCTTCCCTTCTTACGGCGACGGCGACGGCGACATCTCCATTAGATACATGAGGTTACAAAGCTTGAAATCTTCGAGTTTCGTGTGCTTCGGTTCAAAACGCTGATTTTTCGACTATGGGAACCCTTTCCCGGCGGGCCTCTTCTGCGAATCGAGATTATTGGCATATAGCTTGCGCGGTATTCATCGAATAGTAATCAGTGGCACTGCAAGTCATAACGGAATAGAACCATGAAGGTCCTCGCTCCATACTCAATGCGGCAGGCAGCGCGCGCTGCGGGTCTCGCTCTGGCCATTCTCGTCCTTTCCTCCGCCGTGCGTGCGGGGGCAGGCTCCGGCACGGCCGCGATTTCGCCTTTCGCTGACGTCGCAGCAGGCGCCTACGGCACATGGACCGTCCAGTATACCGCTGCCGATACGTTCATCGCGGGATCGCTCATGATCGTCATTCCGGACGGATGGGCCGCTCCACAGATCTCCGATCCGTCTTCGGCCGGATACGTGGCCGCGGCGGCGAGTGCCGGGGGGACGCTCGGCGCACCGGCGCTCACGATTGCGGGCCGCGTCATCACCGTCCATATCGCGGAGCTCGATACGAACCAGACAGTCGATGTCGTCTACGGCGACCAATCGATCAATGCCGGCGGGCGGGCGCGCGCCCAGACCCTCGCCGGGAGCGATGTCGAATTCGCGGTGAGCTCGGACCCGGAAGGCGCCGTTCCTTCCCCCATCGTGCTCTCGCCGCATCTCGATGTCGTGGCGGGTTCCATCGCGAAGCTTTCATTCATCACGCCGCCGAGAACGTTCGCCGCGAACGGCGAAAGCGCCGTGATCCGCGTAAGAACCGAGGACGAATTCGGGAATGCCGCTCCGGTCGTCGTCGATCAGGACATCGATCTGACCTCGAACGCCGGAAGCGGCCGGTTCTCTCATCTCGGAGGAACGAATTTCGTCGAGACCTCGAGCGTGACGATGGCCGCCGGTGAGGATACGGTCTCCTTCTACTACCGTGATGCCGTCTCGGGGGGAAGGACGATCACGGCGTCGGCGGCGGGGCAGTCGTGGACAAACGCGCAGCAAGCGGCCACCGTTCAGCCAGGCGAGCCATTCAGACTCAAGGCATCCCCTTCCGACACGACGGCCATCGCGGGTGATTTCGTGGGGTACCGGCTCAGGGTCGAGGATTCAGCAGGGAACCCGAGCCCCCTCTCGAACGACCAGACGATATCGCTCCTCGGCCAGGGGAGCTTTTACACGACGTCGAACCACACCACTGCGATACTCGATATCGTGATCCCGAGCGGCGCGCACACCATTTATCTCCATTACCGCAATACGATCAAACAAATGGTCTCTGCGTACGTTCTCGCGTTCCTCGATGATGATGAGATCCTGCCGACGCTGCAGTCGACCTCGACCTCCATATTCATCGATAACGCCCCCTTCGATGGCGTGAAGTCCGAAGTCAACGCGAACATAGCGTCTGCGGTCGCCAACGGCGTGGATTCGATCCAGGTCACCGTATACGTGAGAGATTCATTCTGGAACGGAGTCGACGGAAGCGCCGTTACCCTCGATGTGTTGGGAAGCGGAAATATTATCAGACAGCCGACCGGTCTCACCCTGCATAATGGCCGCGCGATCGGAAGCATCCGATCGAATTATGCCGAGCCGAAGACGATCAGCGCGAGGGCCGACGGCCTGTTGATCGGCGAGAACGCGCCCGTGACGTTCGTGCCCGGTCCGTTCAGCGCGGCGGTCTCGGACGTACAGGTTGACAAGGCGACGGTTGTGGCCAACGGGGTGGACTCGGTCACGGTGACGGTTCTCGTGACGGACGCCAACGGCAACGCGATAAGCGGCAGCGTCGTGGCGATCGAAGCGACGGGTGGACCGAATACGATCACTCCTCCAACGGGACTGTCCGGGGCGGATGGTCGCATGGTTGCGAGAATCAAATCGGGGAAGGCCGAGCTGAAGACGATCAGCGCGAGGGTGGGCGGGACGCTCATTACGAATACGAGGAACGTGACGTTTGTCCCTGGTGCATTCAGTCCTGCCGTCTCGGACGTGCAGGTTGATAAAGCTACGGTTGTGGCGGACGGGGTGGATGCGGTTACCGTGACGGTGACGGTGCGGGATGCCCAGGGGAACCCGATCAGCGGGAGCTCGGTGACGATCGAGTCGACGGGAGGGCCGAACAACATCACGCAGCCGGTCGGGTTGACCGGAGTCAATGGCGTCGCCGTGGGCACCGTGAAATCGACCAAGGCCGAGCTGAAGACGATCAGCGCGAGGGCGGGCGGGGTCGGGATAGCGATCACGCGTGGCGTGACGTTCGTCGCCGGTCCGTTCAGCGCGGCGGTCTCGGACGTGCAGGTCGACAAGGCGACGGTTGTGGCCAACGGGGTGGACTCGGTCACGGTGACGGTTCTCGTGACGGACGCCAACGGCAACGCGATAAGCGGCAGCGTCGTGGCGATCGAAGCGACGGGTGGACCGAATACGATCACTCCTCCAACGGGACTGTCCGGGGCGGATGGTCGCATGGTTGCGAGAATCAAATCGGGGAAGGCCGAGCTGAAGACGATCAGCGCGAGGGTGGGCGGGACGCTCATTACGAATACGAGGAACGTGACGTTTGTCCCTGGTGCATTCAGTCCTGCCGTCTCGGACGTGCAGGTTGATAAAGCTACGGTTGTGGCGGACGGGGTGGATGCGGTTACCGTGACGGTGACGGTGCGGGATGCCCAGGGGAACCCGATCAGCGGGAGCTCGGTGACGATCGAGTCGACGGGAGGGCCGAACAACATCACGCAGCCGGTCGGGTTGACCGGAGTCAATGGCGTCGCCGTGGGCACCGTGAAATCGACCAAGGCCGAGCTGAAGACGATCAGCGCGAGGGTAGGCGGGGTCGGGATAGCGATCACGCGTGGCGTGACGTTCGTGGCGGGCCCGTTCAACCCGGCGTTCTCGGACGTGCAGGTGGACAAGACCACGGCGGTCGCCGACGGCGTTGACGCCATCACCGTGACGGTCTATGCGCTCGATGCGCAGGGCAACGGCATCGCGGGAAAGACCGTGACGATTGCGGCGACCGGCAGCGGGAACATCTACGGCCAGCCCGTCGGGACAACCGATCAGAACGGTCGTGCAATCGGGAGCTTGAAATCAACGGTCGCCGAGGGGAAGACGATCAGCGCGAAGGCGGACGGAGTGGACATCACGAAGACCGTTCCGGTCACCTTCGGCGCGGGAACACTCCATCATTTCAATGTGACGCACGGCGGGACGGCGACGGCAGGGCAGGCGTCGTTCATCACGTTCGACGCGCGCGACGGCCAGAACAACAGAATTACCAATTTCAGCGGCATCGCGAAGATATACACGAGCTCGACGGTACCGGGCGACTTCATCGCGTGGGGTCTCGGAAACGCCGCGGGCTCGATCCTCTCCGAGGTCGGAGACACGGTCAGGTATCAGTTCGTTCCGGCGGACGGCGGCGACGCCGAGCTCAGCATCACCGACAACAAGGTCGAATCGATCACGATCTACGCTTCGAGCGGTTCCGTGACCTCTTCTTCGGCGGCGCCCCTCGTGGTGGGCCACGCCGCTCCCGATCGCATGCTCCTCGTGAGCGGCAACAATCAGCGCGCCGTCGTCAATCAGGAAGTCGTATCGCCGCTCGTGGTCCGCGTCGAGGATGCATTCGGAAACGCGGTTCCCGGCGTGACGGTGAGCTGGTCGATCGTGAGCGGCGGGGGCTATTTCGATGCGAGCCGTTCCGTTGCGGGGCAGCAGATGACCTCGGTCACGGGGAGCGACGGGACGACGGCGGGGGAGCTCTGGCGGCTCGGAACGGTGAGCGGGCTCAATTCCGACGCCATCAGCGCATCGATGCCGTCGGGTTCGACGCGTACGGTATCGTTCATCGCGACGACGGACCACGGAGCGATCAGCTCCATCGTGTTGACCCCGACGAGTAAATCCGTCACCGTCAACTCTCCGACGATCGTGACCGCGACAATGCGGGACGCCTTCGACAACCTCATACCGGACGAATACGTAACGATCTTCATCAAGGACACCCCCGACGGGACGCTGAGCGCGGCCGCTGGAAGCCCCACGGATCCGCTCGGCGTATACGCGCGCAGGGGCAAGAGCGACAGCACGGGGACCGTCGCGGTGACGTACAACGCGCCTGCGGCAGCCGGCCTCCAGGATATCATCGACGCCAACAGCAACACAATCCCGGCGGGGAGCGTCGCCGACGTCACCTATACATCCGTCGCGAGCGGCGCCACGGACCTTGCGGTGACGGTCCTCGCCGGACAGACCTCGCAGGCGGGAGTCACGTTTTCATTCAGGGTCGAGGCGGTCGATGGGAACGGGAACCGCGATCTTACGAATACGAGCCGGATCGTTCTCGATCCGCCGGTCGCAGCGGGATTCACCTTCAGTCTCAGCGATTTCGGCGCCGCGGTCACCGAGGCCGATCTCGCGAACGGGGCCATCACCCTCTACGGGATGGGAACGAAGCAGGGGACCTGGCAGATACCGGTCCGCGACAAGGTCTCGATCCTTTCGCCGGATCAGTTTGGCATAACGATCATCCCGAACGACACGGTGAGCTCTTACGTCGTCGGCGCGCCGGCCAGCGCGACGGCGGGCGCCGATTTCACGGTATCGGCGGAGGCGAAAGACCGATTCGGCAACAGGGTAACGTCGGCGGGATACACGGTCAATTTCAGGGCCGTCCAGGTGCCGGACAGCACCAAGGCGGCTTCGGGCGCGCTCTCGGTCACGAACGGGAGCCTCGTGAACGGATTCTTTACGGGGAGCACGTTCAGGTACAACGTCGCGGAACAGATGCGCGTCGAGGTGACGAGCGCCGCGAACCCGGTCAAGGGGTACAGCGGTGTCGTGGCGGTCGGCCATACGACGGCCTACCAGCTCGTGAAGCTCGCCGGGGACAGCACGGGCGTCTCCGTCGGCGATTCGCTGCGGCTTCGCGCGAGGGTCGTCGACATCTACGGGAACGCGGTGAGCGGCCGGACGGTGTTCTTTACCATACAGGAGGGGGGCGGCCGCCTCGCCGCTCCGCAGGCCGTCACCGACGGAAGCGGGAGGGTCTCGCTGTGGTTCATGACCGACACGGTGAAAGGCACGAACCGGGTTCGGGCCTCGATTCTCGACGGGGATCCTGAAGGGCTCGAGACGCAGAGCTTCACCGTGACGACCGTGCCGAAGAGCACGATTGTGCGCGTCACCCTCGCTCTTCCGGGGAGCACCTTCCAGGCCGGGGAGACGTTCACGGGAGACGTCGCGGCGTATGACCAGTACAATAACCTTATCGATACCGATTCGAGCACGAAGCTGCAATGCATCGCGCTCTATCCGACGATGAACTTTGTCCCACCCGTCATGACCCTGAGCGCGGGTGTCTCGTCTTTCTCCGCATCCGATCCGGCGGTCGGCGTCAACCGGATACGGGTTCTATCGCTTGCCGGTGACAGCCTTTCGGATTGGAGCGGCCCGCTCATCATCCATCCCGCGCCCGCGTACCGGATCGTTGAGGTGCGGGGGGACACGCTCGGCGTTCGTGCGGGGGCGCAGGTCGGCCTCAAGGCGCGCGTAAGCGACCAGTACGGCAACGCGGTTCCCTCGGAGATCGTCCGCTTCGTGATCACGAGCAACCTCGGCGGATCCCCGATTCTCTGGGACGGGACGGGGGCGCCGAACGACGGGCTCGTCCTCAGCGACCCGACGGGCGCCGCGGTCTGCAGCCTCACCACCGATTCTCACGCGGGGACCAACGCCGTTTCGGCTTCGATCCTCGACGCCAATCCTCCCGCGCTCGAACGCGTGCTCTTCACCGTTGGAACGGCCGCGGGGACGATCGCCCGGTTTGACGTTCTGCCCGACGGATACGCGAAGAAGGCCGGTCAGAACTTCCCGCTTCAGCTCATCGCATACGATCTCAATGGCAACGAGGCGGCGAGCGATGACACGAGCCGCGTGGATCTCGGGAGCAACGGCTCGGCCGTTTTCTCGGTGAATCCCGCCACGCTCTTTCACGGCCGCGCGACGGTGAGTGTCCACGACAACAAGACGGAGAATCTCATCCTGAGCGCTCAGACGCTCGGTGGAGGCGCGCTCAGCTATAGCGGCGCGATCACCGTTTCGCCGGAGGTGCCGGGGGGCGCGATCACATTCGCCTCGATCGTGCCCGATTCGATTACGGCGAACGGCACGAGTCTGTCCGCCATAACGACACAGCCGGTCAGGGACGTGTACGGAAACGTCGTGACGCCGGGCACCCTCGTCCGGGTGACCCCGTCCATCGGCGCCGTCGCGAGCGATGATCAGGATCCTTCGACGCCGCTCACGTATGAGCGGCAGACTGCGGCGAACGGCGCCGTCTCGGTGTTCATCAAATCCGCGAGCTCGCCCGGTGTCTCGACGGTCGCGTTTCAGAGCGTGACCGGGAGCGCCATGGGGAATGCGACCGTCCTGTTCATGCCGGCGCCGTCGTGTGCGTATGCGGGATACCTCACGCCGCGCTACCTCGTGCCGACGCACGCCGCGAGTTTCCGGTGCTCGGTCGCGAACGGGAGCGCCACGGGTCTCTACCTGAACACGCAGAGCAGGATCTCGTTCGCCGACAGCAGCGCGCATACGTTCGAAGCGAGTCTCGCCGCACCAGCGTTTGTGAGAGGCTCTTCCACGGATACGCTCGATTTCGAATCAGAGGTCGTCCCGGCGAACATGATCGGCGGCACCTATACGCCGCGCGTCAGGCTCGTCGGCGCCGATATCTACGGCTCGCAGTACCAGACGGAGTTCAACGCGGGTTCGAACAGCGTCTCCGTCTCCGACGTGGAGATTATGCGGGTCACGACCCCGTCTATCGTGAGCAGAGGGGACACTTTCGAGGTCGACGTTCGGATCAAGAACGGAGGGGGCTCGGTCGTCTCCGTGAATGACATCGTGCCACAATACCGTCATGGCCATTACGGCGTGACCGGGGCGTGGAATCCGCCGCTCGCCGACAACCTCCCGGCCGGCGCGGAGCGGGACTACCACCGGAGCATGTACGTCCGCGGGGACTCCCCCCTCGGGGCCGACACGATAGATGCCATCGTCACCGCTTCCGTGGACGGCTCGCAGGTCCAGGATGTATCCGCATATCCGAACGTCGCTCCGATCGTCGTGCAGTCGGCGGCCTTGATCGCCTACGTGGCCGGTTCGCTGAGCCCCGGGGTTGTCTCGAAGGGACAAAGCCATGGATTTTCCGTGTCGCTCGGGAACGACGGCCAAGCGGCGGTCATTCTCAACGGCTCCGACACGAAACTATCCTTCACCGACGGCGTCGATACGTTGCGGATTGCCCTCGGCGCGGAGGGCGCGCTTCCCGGTGGCAGGGTAACGAACATCGTCTTTGCGTCCGCGACCGTGCCCCTCGCCATGGATGCGGGGAGCTGGCCCGTCTCGGTTCGGCTCCGGGGTACCGAGAACGGCGGCTCGTTCGGCCAAACGCTCGTTCTGGGCGATCCCGTCCTCGTGGTCGAGCCCGCGCATCTCGCCTACCGTCCGGGATCGATCTCCCCGTCGACGGTGAGCAAGCGGAGCTCGGTGGCCTTCGCCGTGGGCGTCGACAACACGGGCGGAGCCTCGGTCCAATGCAATCCCGATTCGACGTGGATCATGTTCTCGAGCGGATCGATCGTCTACCTGGCGCGACTCGACGGCGCACGCGCGAGGACAGTCCTTCCGGGCGTCAATACGCTCTATTTCAACTCGGTGGTGATCCCGGACGGCATGCCGACGGGAAGCTATCAAGCGGCGGTCAGGGTGAAGGGGACCGAGAACGGTCTGGCCTTCTCAACGAACCCGAACCTCGCGCCCGCGGATCTCATCGCGGTCCAGAATCCGTCGCAGCTCGCGATCAGCAGCACCGTGGTGACTCCGTCAGACAGCATCACGGCGGACCAGACGGCGGCGTGGTTCGCCTCGATACGGATCGATAACAACGGCGGCGCCACCGTGCGGCTCGACAGCCTCTCGCTGCGGCTCTATGCCGGTTCGAAGAACGTCACGAGCGAGTGCGTTCTGGCGCCCCTCAATTTCCAGGCGCACGTCGATTCTCTGCGCGGCGGCGAAGGAAAGAATATCAGCGTTCGCTTCAATGACAACTCGGTCGGCCCCATGACGACGGGAACGATCGTGATCGAGTCGACCGTATGGGGCAAGGACAGGAACAGCGGCGCCGTTCTCGTCGCGACGACCGAGTTCGGAGGGAAGGGCAGCTACCTCGTTCAGACCCCGGCGAACCTCGCGGTCGCCGCGATTGTCTCTTCCATCGATACCGTGACCGCGCTCCAGACAAAGAACTGGACGGTTGATGCCGTTCTGAGGAATACGGGGCAATCCGATGTTCGGCTCGATCTCGGCCTCTCAAAGAGCTTCATTACCTTCTCGACGTCGGCGGATTTCTCCGTCGTGTATCCGACCGAGCTCAGGGGCGGCGGGCTCATCCTCGAGGGTGGATCGACCGATACGCTCCGTTATCGTATCGACCGGACGGGTTCGGTTCCCGGCTCGTGCCGGATCGAATCGACGGTGCGCGGCACCGAGGTCAACAGCGGCCGGGCGCTCATGGTCGCGAGCGGCGACACCGGAGTTCATGACGACGTGCTCGTCCAGTCTGCAGCGGTTCTCGAGATCGTGCACGTAACTGCGCTGCAGAATCCCGTCACGATCGTTCAGGAACGCGACTGGACGATCGAGATGGAGGTCCGCAATACGGGCGGATCGAACGCCACGCTCCTTCTCGACCGTGCCGACTCGACGTGGGTCGCCGTTCCGGATGGTACGGGCTTTTTGATCGAGAATCCCTCTGCGATGTCCGGCGGCGGGCGCACGCTCCGCGGCGGATCGACCGCGCTTCTGCAATTCATCGTGCGCACGACGGGCTCGGTGCCGGCGGGCAAACACGTTCTTACGGGAGCGCTCCTCGCCTCGGAGGACAACAGCAAACGGAAGATCTTTGCCGCCAGGTACGCTCCGGCGAGCACGGACAGCGTCGCCTTTGAGCTCCGTCCCGACCCGCACTATGTCGCCGGGAGCCTCACGCCCCCCCGGGCGAGCAGTGGAGCAAGTGTTTCGTTCGAAGCGCGGATCTCGAGCGATGAGCTGCCGTATGCGACGCTCGTTCTCGAGCCGGAAAAGGTGTTGCTCAGCTTTGGAGACGCCGACGGAGACACGTTCCGGACGACTCTTTCGCCCGTTTCGGCTCATGTGCTCACGAGGGGCGGGGAGACAACCCTCCTCTTTATGACGGCGCCCATCGATACTGCCATCGCGCATGTGGCGCTGCCCGTGTCCCTGCATCTCGAGGGCACCGAGAACGGGAATGCATTCTCCGTGGATATCTCTCCGCTCGGCGATTTGGTAACGATCGAACAGGCGCCGCAGCTCAGCATCAACAGCATCGTTTCGCCGCAGTCGGTGACGCGGGCACAAGACAAGGACTGGCCGGTCCGGATGGTGCTGAGGAACAACGGCGAGGCTTCCATCGTGATAGACTTCAGATCCGTAAAAACGTTTGTTTCGTTCAATATCATCGGGCTCGGAGATAAGACGCCCGAGTACGATATCGACTATCCCGTGCGCCTCGAAAAGTCTAGGAACGACACGCTCGCCGGAGGAGCTCTCGACACCCTGGTGTTCGTCATCACGGCGACGGGCGCGACGCCGGGTCTCGCCCTCGTCAACGGAAAGGTGACGGCCGTCGATATCAACAGCGGGCTCACGATTTTCGACGATACGTATGACGGTGGTTTCAGCCATATGGCGATCCAGATGCCGGGCGAGCCCGAGGTGACGCAGGCCGTTCCTTCCCAGGCGAAGGTGACGTCGGCGCAGTCGGCTTCGTGGCGAATCACGCTCGAAGTGTGCAACAACGGCGAGGCGGATCTCACGCTCGTGGCGGACAGCACCTACGTGTTCTACGGCGGAAGGGACACGCTTTCGCAGGTCGCTCCTCCCGGTTTCTCCGAGGGAGGCCTCACGCTCGAGGGAGGGAGCTGCAAACACCTCGCATTCGATATTTCGCCGACCCCGGCGTTTCCCGGGGGAGCCGACATCGCGCTCCATGCTCATGCGGGATTCATCGAGAACAACAGCGCCGAGTACCGGTACTTCGATACGGGAATCTCCGGCTTCGGCTCGGGCACGATCCGAATCCAGGCTCCCGCGCAGATCAGAATCGTTTGGGTAGAGAATGAGGCCACGCGGTCGCCTTACGTCAATGCCGGTCAGGAGTTTCCTGTTTTATTTGAAGTGCAGAATGAGGGTGAAGCCCGATCCGACAGCGTCAAGATCGCTCTCGAAAGATCCGGTTCTTCGGCGATCGAGGATACGCTTCTCGTGATCGGTTCCCTGGACGGCGCGGCGCCGGCCGTCGATACATTCAGGGTGACTGCGGCGGCGACGAACGGCGCTGAAATCTTCAGGGCCCGGCTCAGGAGCGCCCTCGACGGCAACTCGCGCCAGAGCGATCTCGTCGTCATCAATCCGGCGATCGACGACACGACCCGCGCGATCATTCAGAATCCCGCGCTCTGCGCGATTCTCTCGGTGACGCCGTCCCAGACCGATGTCAATGCGAGCCAGTCGGTCGACTGGACGGTCCGGGTCTCGTTCACGAATCAGGGGGAAGCGCCTCTGGCGATCGATGCGCCTTCCGCCGGAGACCTCTCGTTCTGGCTCGCCGGCACGAAGCTCTTCGACTACCTCGTGATCCCGCCCGATACGCTCGCCTCGGGGAACAGCGGGTTCACCGTCGCGGGGGGCGCCTCGGACGCCCTCATCTACCGAATCTCCGCGACCGGGAGCGACACGGGGAGCGTGGCGATAACGGCCCGCATCAATTGGCGGGATATGAACGATCCGGGCCGCGCGCCGGGGGCCGCGAACGGCTCCGGTTCCGTGCACGTCAAGCCGCCGTCGGGGCTCCGCATCATTGCGGTGACGAGCGACGCGCCGAACAACGCGCTCTTCCCGAATACATCGGTCGTCGATACCGGACAGGTCTTTGGCATCACGGTCCGCGTCGAGAATACGGGGGGGGACGATCTCGACAGCGTCACCGTGCGCCTCGCATCGAACGGCGCGTCGCTGGCGACGATCGTGGGGGACTCGCTCGAACACCTCGCTTCGCAGTCGCAGAAGGACTTCGTTTTCTCGGTCGCCGCCGCCTCGACGGCCGGGACCGAGATTCTGCGATCCTCGATCACCCGTGCGGTTTCGGTCAACACCGGCGAGCATATCGTCCCGGCCCAGGCCGTCGAGGCGTCCGAGAATCTCCGTATCGAGCTCCCCGCGCTCCTTTCGTGCGGGGCCTCGGTCACCTCACCGGCCGGAGCACTCGATGATACGCTTTCAACCGATCAGCGGTTCGTTGTGACCGCCGTCGTTACGAACGAGGGGCAAGCCGCCATCGATGCGACGGGAGAGGTGACGCTCGTGCTCCCGTTGTCGATGCGCCTTCTGAATCCCGTTGAACCGCTCGCAAAAGCGTTCACGTCGGGAGTCGCGCTTTCATGGACGCTTGTCGCTCCGGTGACGCCGTCCCAGGACACCGTGAAGGCGCTCATCAGCCGCATTCCCCGTGATGTAAACAGCGCCTCGCCCGCGCACGTGCGCGTCCCCGAGGCCCGAGTCGCGATCCGGACCGAGGAGGCGGCACGCTTGACTGGATGCGCGATATCGATAGCGGATCCTCCGGGTGCCGTCGATGGAACGCTTTCGACCGATCAGGAGTTTACGGCGCACATGGTGTTTACGCCCTCGGCGAATGCCGATTCGGTGTGGGTCGAGCTCACGGCGCCGGCGGGATTCTCCGTCATCGGCGACCGGATGAAGTTCATCGGCAGGGGAGCCGGAGTCGCGAGGACATTCGATTGGCCCGTCAGGGCGCCCGGCAATCAAGTGATCGTCGATACCCTCGTCGCCCGCGCCGGGGGCAAGGATATGAACACGTTCGGCGCCATGCCGCCGTGCCGCTCCGCATTCGCCGTTCAGGTGCAGACAAAGCCCGCGCTCGCGCTCGACGCCGGAATCTCGGGCCCCGCCGAGGCGCTCGATGGCGTCGTATCGACCGATTTGCCGTTCACGGTCACGGCGACGGTCGCAAAGTCCGGTGAAGCTCCCGTCGATACGACGGGGGCACGAGTCGAGATCCTCCTTCCCGCGGGCAAGGGGTATACGCTCTACGGCGCCCTTGAGACCTACGCGAAGCCCTTCTACCCGGGACAGCCCGTTGTGTGGAATATCAGGGCGCCCGGTATCCCGGCGACTCCGGCGAATATCGAAGTGAGTCTCAGGGAGCCGTACGCGACGGACGTCAACACGAACAAACCCTGCGCGATCACGACCGGCCAGAAAGCAATCGCCGTTCAGACCGAGGCCGGCTCCGTGCTCATGTCGAACATCTCCGCCGAGGATACGATACCGCCGTTCGTTGTTCCCCAGGGCGCGCGGGATGTTCCCGTGATGCGCGTCGTATTCCGGAACGGCTCCGGGTATACCCTCGGGCTCGATACCCTCTTCGTGGCGCTCAAGGACGGCCGCGGGAACCGCATTCCGAATCCGTTCCGGTCAGTCGCCTCGATGGCGCTCGCCGCGAATGGCGCCCTATACTCCGCGGCTGTCGCGAATGACAATCCCGTGGCGATCGTCGTGGCGCACGGCTTCGAGATACCGCCCGGATCGGCCGATACGCTGCTGC
>Ga0315291_10003305_pt1 | contig 20890 bp, 10 predicted proteins | sample YL17G12_20_MG_FD_203070 | JGI IMG/M metagenome (GOLD analysis project Ga0315291, IMG submission 203070) | Sediment microbial communities from Yellowstone Lake, YNP, Wyoming, USA - YL17G12_20 | ecosystem: Environmental > Aquatic > Freshwater > Lake > Sediment | place: USA: Wyoming | collected...
ATTCGCCAATCTGCATCTTACCTCCAACGATCCGGAGGAGGGTTCTATTCAGATACCAGTTCACCTGGAGATCTTAGAGCCCAACTATTCGATATCTCCTGCGGAGACTTTGGTGATCGACGCTTTGGAAAACCAGTACACGGAAGGCTATCTTTACGTGCAGAACTTCGGCGGTCGGGCGACATTGTCCTACAAGATGACCGACCCGGTGTCATGGTTGTCTGAGATCCCGGATACCTCAGATGTGCCGATAGATGGAGAGGATACGGTGATCGTCAAGGTCGATGGTTATCAGTTGATCGCTGGTAACTATGCCACCAAGCTCTTCATCAAGACCAACGATTTTGATACGCCGAATGATACCCTGGTGGTGATCGTGCATGTGGGTCCGCCGCCTGATATTCGGGTGGTGCCTGACAGCTTCACGGTGGTGGCTCCTGCCGGCGGCACCAAGGATACCACCATGACCGTCTACAATGACGGGGATGGGCATTTGGCATTTGAGCTAACCATCAAGGAAACCGGCCCTAAGTTCAGTGAGGGAGCGGGACTCACCGAGAGCGATATATACAAGATTCTGAAGGCAAATGAAGCTTACCGGAACGCTGTCCCAGCCAATTTGATGATTGCTTTTGGAAAGCAATCCCAGCCAGGCATACGGATGACCGCTGATGAGATAATGGCAAAGAGGCAAGCTCCAAAACAAACTTCAGGGGCAGGTTTATTAAAGAATGGCCCCATCAAGGCTTGCGTGGTAGACAGCTGGGGAAATGAGATCTATGATTGCTGGGATTATTTGAATGCCAACTGGAGCAGTTTCGGACCAGACGAAATCATCATAGATTACTCTACCTTGGATTTTGACTACATCGACTATCCTTCGCTGGTTGCCAGCGGAGCGGATGTGTTGATCATATCCAATGCCTGGAGAATTAGTTCCAGCTTGGGTATTGATTGGCACTTCACCGATGCTGAAACCACTGCCATTCATCAGTATCTGCGAGATGGTCACGGATTGATCATGACTTCCGGCACCTTCAACAGCGGACCGTATACCGAAATCTCGGATAATGGTCCCAGACTTGCTCCTATGGTGGGCTTGGATCCGGCAACTTATTATAACTGGCCTGATGCAGGTTACCTGTATTCTATGAATCTGCTCGATCCTTCTCATCCAGTCTTAGACGGAGTGCCCGATCCGTACTATCCGGGGGATACCGATTACTTGACCTGTACTCCACAGAGCGAAGATTGGCATACAGCCATTGTCGATGGTGAGATCATAGCCCTCTCGTCGGATAACATCGGTGCCATCATTGTATATAGCGAAGGCATAAGCAATAGGGTTTATATATCTTCTCTCTCTGAGTATGAGTCTAACACTGCCGACCATCAGCTCTTCTATAACTCCATCATCTGGGGTGGGGGAGTAGTTTCTTGGTTGAGCCTTGCTCCTGTGGCGGATACAGTAGATCCGCATTCCAGCACGAATGTGACCCTGCACTTCGATGCCACTGAGCTTCTGAGCGGAGAGAAATTCGGCAACATCATCATCTCCTCCAACGATCCAGACGAAAGCCCATGGACCGTCCCCGTGCACATGATCGTGGCAGGTGCTCAATATGCGATTACGCCCGAGTCACTCCACATAGAGGCTCTGGAGAATCAATACACCAACGCCCATCTAACTATCTCCAATCCTGGTGGTCAAGGTCCTTTGTCCTACAAGATGACTGATCCAGTGGCTTGGTTGACCGAGAATCCAGATACCGCTCAGATTCTACCGGATGGTGAACAGGATGTTACGGTGAGGGTTGATGGACACCTGTTAATTGCTGGAAACTATGCCACCGAGATATTGGTCAAGACCAATGCGGTCAACCAGCAATATGATACTATTCCGGTGACGGTGCATGTTGGTCCGGATGCGGAGGTGGATATAGCTCCGATGAGCCTGAATGTACCAGTTATTCCGGGATGCAACAAGGTTGAAAAGGTGAAAGTGAGCAACCTCGGATTAGGGCATCTGCGCTTTGAGACCTCCATTAAGTGGACTGGTCCTAAGTTTAGTGCAGGGCTCAACCCCAATAAGGGGTATGAGGTTCAGAAGAGGAATGCGGAGGATCGCTCCAAGTCTGCGGCTCTTTTATCAGTAACGGGGACTGAGAACGCTCGCTTGGTAGACAAAAGCAACCCAGCGCATCTGACAGTTTTGGGGCCTGGCGGCGCCAGCATGGTGAGTCCTCCAGGCAGTCCAGTTATGCCCGAAGGTGACACAGTATTCATACAGCTGCCTCACGATCCTAGCGAATACTGGAGTTTTGCGACCAGCGATCTGGGTGCAGGGTACAAGGTATATGAGAACTTCTGGGGTGTTAACCTACCCATTTCCGGCATCCAGTGGTGGGGATTTTGCCTGAAGTATATTAGCGGATGGGTTGCGGGTGATCCTAACAACCTGGTATTCGACATAACGTTCTACTCGGATCCCCCTAATGATCCAGTTCTGCCGCCGGCCGATGTGGTATGCACTTATACAAATGTGGTGCCGCCGACGATCGTTCCGACTCAACTCTATTACACCTATCAGGGGTATTTCTTCGGTGGGGTAGAGCTGAATCCCCTCTGTGATCTGTCTGAAGGTTGGGTATCGATTCAGAGTAAATCTGCCGGCACGGGATACGACTGGTTTTTGTGGGCAAGCGCCAAGACTGGTGATGGCTTCTCCTATCAGGAAGGAGCGTCGACCCCAGGAACGCTTTACGACCGAGCCTTGATCCTGACTGGCACGCCATATCCCTTCACAGTTAGTCCGGAGGCGGATACCCTCGATCCACACACCTCCATTGACCTTCTGGTCACCTTCGATGGTAGCGCATTTGAGCCTTGTGGTCTGGATACTTTGTGGTGCAATCTGCTATTCCACTCCAATGATCCAGATGAAGCTTTAGTAACGGTGCCGGTGACTATGTGGTCTGGCAGAGGAGACGTCAACGGAGATTGCAGGCTAGACGTGGTTGACGTGGTCTTCTTGCTTAACTACATCTTCATAGGTGGACCTGCTCCTAATCCATTGTGCGTGGGCGACGTAGATCGTAGTGGTGGTGACCCGGATTCGGAAGATGCTTTGTATCTGATCAGTTATCTATTCCTATGTGGTCCGCCTCCAGAGATGCCACTTGCACCTGGCAGGTAGATGCCAACTCAATGGAAATAACTTTCTAATCTATAGAAGGTTAGGAAAGTTCAAAAGCCCCGCCAACCGCGGGGCTTTTGTTTTTTAGGTTCTGTCCCAAAAGTATGTGATAGAGATGATTTTAGACACAGGATGTCGGGTAGCTCCCTGCGGTCGCAACCCGACCTACTCCTCTTTTTTTCTGCGAAACACATATACTCACCATAAATCCTTCGACTCCGCTCCTTCGGACTGAGTCCTCAGGACGAGGTCAGGACAAGTGGTTCGACCTTGCTCACCATAAACTGAAGTTTCTGAACTTTCTGGACATTCTGAACTTTATTTTCATAATTTTTTTATGGTTCGCTATGTTCACCACGAGCAGAACTCATATGCGTATGCACTCATACGAGTTTGTTCTCCCATAAACCGGCTACCTATCCCTATCACCATCAAAGTTGTGGTGATTTTGCCGTCTCAACACTATGGCGTTAGAACAAAGTTCTGACACCTCACGAAAAAATCTAACTGGTGTAATGGAAAAGACATATGTAGATTTATAATCCCCCTTTTGTAAAGGGGGATTGTTTTAAATTCTTCCTTGACGAACAGAGAAGTTAATTATTCCCGTTTTATTTTTGTTCAAAAATTTGTCAGACAAAAAAATAAGTTCGTAATATTCTGTTATATTTAGACTTAGAAATAGTCGTTCTGTAAAAATTACCAAGAGGACTGACTCGCAGAGTAAAAACGCAGTTGCTTTAAACCCGCTAACCACAAGTGGTCTCCGGAAGCAGAAGGAATCCTTTATAGAAAATTTTTCTCGATCCAAAAACGAAGGGGCAGGAACCCCCACCTCCACCCGGGACAAGAGGAAAGCTGAAAAGCTCGGTGAGAATATCTGAGAAACATTGACTCAATCAAATAGCATCAACCACCGACCCCAAGACCCCTTCTTCGAACGATCGAGTTAGCCAAAGAAAAGTTGCTCCACTTTTTGCTTCGCCGGCTCAGCTAAGGCTTCTCAAGGACTACGCCTGCAAGAGTGATCTCAAAATAGTCAAGGAATTCATCGACGTTGAGACAGCCAAACAAGCCGGGAGAGCAAACTTCGGGGAGATGATAGGATTCTTGGAGAAAAACCCTGCGGTGAAGATTATCCTCGTGGAGAAGACAGATAGACTTTATCGGAATTTTAAAGACTATGTTACCATAGATGACCTCGATTTGGAGATACATCTGGTCAAAGAGGGAGAGGTTTTAAGCAAGGATTCTAAATCGCATCAGAAGTTTATTCATGGGATCAAGGTTTTGATGGCGAAAAACTATATTGACAATCTCTCCGAGGAGACAAGAAAAGGAATGCTCGAAAAAGCTCAACAAGGGATGTATCCTTCGACCGCTCCCCGTGGATACATAAATAACCCACAAACCAAGACCATAGAAGTTGACAGAGAGAGGGCTCCCCTGGTCAGGAGGATGTTTGAGCTTTATGCAACCGGTAACTGCTCCCTGAAGCAGTTAACGGATTCGATGAACCAAGAGGGTCTCAGGACCCGGGGCGGTAATAAGCTTGGAAAGAGTGCCATTGATAGCATGTTGAAGAATCCGATATACTACGGCTGGTTCAAATGGAGAGGAAAACTCTATAAAGGGACTCATGAACCGATCATAGCAAAAGAGCTTTTCGATGCAGTTCAGAGAGCTTTCCAAAATCATAACAAACCAAGATACACTAAAAGGAGACTTCCTTTCGCTGGATTCCTTACCTGCGGAATCTGTGGATGCGCAATAACCGGTGAGAAGCAAAAAGGCAAATATGTCTATTACCGTTGCACCGGCTACAAAGGTAAGTGCGGGAATACCTATGTTAGACAGGAAGAGATAGAAGAGAAGTTTGGTGAAATAGTGAAGAAAATCCACATTGATGAGGATGTCCTCCAACTGGTTAAAGATGCCTTGATGGAAAGTCACAAAGATGAAAAAGCTTATCATGATCAGCAAATCGAGAGATTAAGCAGGGAATACTCAATTCTACAAAATCGAATTGACAAAATATACGTGGACAAGCTTGACGATAAAATCTCAGAAGAGTTCTATCAAAAATGTTTGGATCAATGGAGAGGGGAACAAGATCAGATTTTGGAGCGAATAAAGGCTCATCAAAATGCCAATGTCAACTATTTTGAAAAGGGGCTTAATATTTTTGAACTCGCTAACAAGGCTTATTCCTTATACTTACAACAGACCGCAGAAGAAAAGAGGCAGTTGCTCAATTTTATACTTTTGAACTGCACACTCATCAAGGGAACTCTTTATCCCACATACAGAAAGCCCTTCGACATACTTGCCAAAGGGCTTACCCGTTCAAATTGGCGTCCCCAACGAGATTTGAACTCGTGTCGCCGCCGTGAAAGGGCGGTGTCCTAGACCGGGCTAGACGATGGGGACAAGCTTCGCTTGTTCATAGTTCGTAGTTCATGGTTCATAGTTAAATTCTAAAGGTTTTACTACGAACCACGAACTGCGAACCGTGAACCAGCTTTAGCTCGCGCCTAGAGGGACTCGAACCCCCAACCCTCTGATCCGAAGTCAGATGCTCTATCCAGTTGAGCTATAGGCGCAAATGCTTATGCATTCATACAGAATCTTACTCACCTAAAAAATATAGGTTTTCACCCCTAATAAGTCAAGAACAAATTGAGAGTTTCTTGTAGATACCAAATACAAATTAACCACTTTTAGAGAAAAAGATTCGGAAACACCTTCAGTGTGAACCAAGAAAAAAGAACCGGATGATTGTTTCGCATCTGGTGGGCATGTTCGAATTCCGGATCCATAGGAACGGAATGTTTATGCAAAGTCTCTCCCAAACGGATCTACGTGAAGTCACAGACTTGGGCAACAGCCCCCAATTTTTCCTAAAATCCAAATACGAATTCTTCACCTTGAACTCGAACATTTGCGTATGCAGTCATACGAATTTTGAAAATTTCAAAGATTTTTTAAGTTAAGCAATCTTTTATCCTAACCGATAAACATAAAAGAACTTAAACTTGTCTCAAGACACAGAGTTCGTGTTTTTGAGTGTCCGAGTTCTGGATCCATAGGATCGGATGACTTAAATGAGGTGAAAATAAAGGTATGTCAAATTCAAGTAAAAGCGAGTGTAAAGAAACCAAAGGGGGAGTCTTCTTGGGAGAGACAAAAACCCCTCTGGTCCATGATAAAGGTGGAGCCAACCAGAAAGAAGAAAAAGTCAAACTTGACGACATGTTGACAGAGATGGAGTCGATCTTCGATCGGGTCAAGTCTGCCCAGCCCAGACTTGAATCAGAGGAGAAGTCATCAATACAGGAGTCGGCCCGGCTCAGAAGAGACGATCTGGAGGCTCTGTTGGACATCAGCAAAGCCATTAACTCCACTTTGGTTTTAGATGACATTCTCCAGATGGTCATGAAGCGGGCGATCAAGCTTTTGCGGGCAGAACGTGGGTTTCTGATGCTTTTGGATGATGAGGGCAATCTGCAGTTCAGGACTGCACACAACATCTGCAAGGATTCATTATCTAAAGAGGATTTTAAGATATCTATGTCCATCGCCACCAGCGCGGCTAAAACTGGCAGATCCATCTATACCTCGGACGCTCAACATGACGAAAGATACTCAAAACAGAAAAGCATTTTGGAATTGGACTTAAAATCGATCATGTGTGTCCCGCTTAAAAGCAAGGAGAAAATCATTGGGATTCTGTATCTGGATAACAGCTCCAAAAGTAACATCTTCTTGCAATCGGATCTTTATCTTTTTGAGCTTTTTGCCGGACAGGCGGCCATCGCTATTGAGAACGCCAAGCTTTATGGAAACCTCTTGGCTATGAAAATATATAATGAGAACGTGGTGAACAAAACCCCCATTGGGATAGTGGTGGTGGACAATAACCTTAAGATCACCATCGCCAACCATGCCTCGCGTGAGATATTCAAGAAGGCCGGTTGGAACAGCGAGTATGAGGAAGGTTCTTTTAAAGGCCTTTCTCTTTTGGATGTGTTCCTCCCGGAGGAGAAAAACAGGTGGAAGAAGATCTGTTATCAAGTGCTCTACACCGGAGAATCTTTTGAAGAAGCCAAATCCTACCATAGATTCGAATCGGAGGAGGTAGCTTTGTCTTTGAAGATAAGCCCCTTAAATAGTCTGGATAACCGAGCCATGGGATTGATCATGGTGATCGAGGACATAACCGAGAAGGTGATCTCGGAGAGATATCGAATCCTTTCGGAGAAGCTGGTGGCCCAAGGGGAGATGGCCGCCTCCATTGGACATGAACTCAACAACTATCTGACTATCATCTTGAACAACGCTGAGCTTCTACCGCTCAATTTAAAAAAGCAAAATTTTGACAAGGTGGAGAAAAATACCCAAGCCATCCAGGAGAGCGTGGAAAATATGAAGAGATTCACTGATGGTTTGATGGATTTCTCCAAACTGGAGAGCCGGATGGTGGAGTATGATCTAAGGACAGTTATCCAAGAGGTGGTATTCTCTTTGAAACCCCAGAAACGGTTTTCTTCAGTAAAATTTGTCACCCGCTTTGACCCTGAACTACCCCTCCTGTCTATGGATGTAGGACAAATCAAACAGGTATTTTTGAACCTTTTTAATAATGCGGCTGAGGCCATAAACACTTTGCCGCAAGCGAAGGGAACCATCGCCATCACTACCTCATATCTGGAGGGGGAAGAGAAAGCCGAAGTCAAGATAAAAGATACAGGACATGGAATACCCGAAGAGCTTTTAGAAAAGATTTTTGAGCCGCGTTTCACCACCAAAAAACACGGACATGGATTTGGATTGGTCACTTGCCAGAGGGTCATCAGAAACCACCAGGGTAAAATCACGGTAGAGAGCGGGACAGGCCAGGGAACCACCTTCACCATTACCCTACCCGTAAAACAGCCTGATGGATCTGGAAAGGAAGAGATGTCCGAAGTCTGGGTACATAGGAGTTGAACCAAAGGAAAACGATTTTCAATTATCCATTTTTTCCACAAGTCTAAAACCCTGGATCCATAGGAAAAGCAATCTTCCTTTTTCTTCACAGAAATGTCAAAAGAGAAAGTCCTTCAGAAATCCGAGGAACTTAAAAAAGCGAACTTTCACGAATTTTGTGCTTCGACTTCGCCCAGCACCATGAGTTTGTCGAATGGTGCCATGAGACAGGATGAGCCCTTCAGATTTTCTAATCGGTATAAGATAATTAAAGATCTGGGCGAAGGCGGAATAGGCAGAGTATACAAAGCTTTCGACTTATGGAGTAAAAAAGAAATTGCTCTGAAGATTCTTACCCTGGAAAAAGAAAAAGTAGACGTTTGGGAAAATTTCAAAAGCGAGTTTCTTCTTCTGACCCAGCTTCGACATCCCGGGGTGGTGGAGGTTTTCGATTTCGGATATGCGAAACCCCCAGGCGATCTGGCGCACTTGGGTCATCTACATGGTGAGGTTCCCTATTTCACCATGGAATTCGTGAAGGGCAAGACCCTTTATCAAAGTTTTAATCTATCAATTTCCAAAGATTCCATCTGGCTGGAATCTGAGAAGCTTTATCGTTTTGTCTGGCAGATTTGCGATATTTTAGAATACCTTCACCTAAGAGGGATAGTTCATTGCGATCTGAAGCCGGACAACCTGAAGATTACCGATCAGCTTTTCAATCTCAAACTCCTGGATTTTGGGTTGTCTGAGCAAATTGGGACCAGAAGAAAAAAAACGGCAAAAGGAACCCTTCCCTACATGGCCCCGGAGATGTTTTCGGATGAGCCCTTGGACGAGAGGGCCGATCTTTATTCATTGGGGGTGATTCTTTATGAGCTGGTCACCTCAAGGTTCCCCTTCTTCTCAGATGATCCCATGAAGATCGTGTCCGGGCATCTGGAGCAAGTGCCTGCTCCTCCTAAAGATTCAAATCCTCATGTAGCCGAGTCTTTAAACCAGCTCATACTGAAGTTGTTGGAAAAATCTCCTTCCCAGCGTTTTCAAAGTGCTTCCGAGGTAAAAAGGTTTGCAGAAAAGCACCTAAGAAAGAATTCAGAGATTGCTGAAAGGAAAACCTTCTTGAGTCACCTGTATAGCGGGGATCTGGTGGCAAGGGAGAAGGAAGAGGCTCAAGTGGGACAACTTTTAAAGGAATCCGTCTCTTTGGGAGGAAGAGTAGCCCTCTTGGCTGGTGAGCAGGGGGTGGGGAAAAGCTTCTTTCTTAGAGACTTAAGGATAAGATCCCCCCTCGAAGGCATATTATATGTGGATTCGAATTGTCTGGAAAATCAAACCAAAGCCTACCAACCTTTGATCGAGATTTTGCACAAAATGAAACCTTATTTGGAAGGGTGTGACCCTTCCTTGAGGGAAAAGTTCAGCCAAAGCCTAAAGTTGATTTTTGAGAAGCCCCAGGATAAAATCACTTCTTTTCATGAACAACAGTCTTTGATTCATCAAGAGATCATAGAATCCTTGACCCAGTTCTCCCAGATTTTTCCTATGGTTTTGGCAGTGGACAACCTCCAGTGGGCAGATTTTCAGACTATGAGATTTCTTTCAGATCTTGGTCAAAACATAGAAAAGAGCAAAATCTTTTTAGCTTGTGCATTCCGCCCGGAGGAGATAAGAGATAAAACTCCCTTGAAGGAATGGATAGATGGGTCAAAAGAAAAAAGATGGTGCAAATATATAAAACTTAATCGATTCGATTACCAAAAGACTGTGACATTCATTCGCTCCAAGTTGAAAAGAGAAAGATTCCCAGAAGGTTTTTTCTCATATATGCATCAAACTACCTCAGGCAATCCTTTTTTCTTAACCGAGGCGCTCAAATATCTTTTGGAAAAACAGATCGTCTTTCTAAAAGATTGCGTCTGGAAAGTCGACTCGAAGAAATTAGAGCAAACATCTGTACCTATCTCCATAGAAGCGGTGTTGTTAAAAAACTTGGAAAGATATGAAGATAAAGCTCTTGACTTCTTGAACGTGGTATCAGTGATAGGAAAGAAGTTTAACTCACAGCTTGTAGAAAAGTTGAATCTTCTTGTTGAAAAAGATTTGTCTCAAATTTTATTTCTTTTGTTAAAGGATCAGGTCTTCCTCCAAAAAGAAAGCCCTTTAAGAGGGAGACCCTATTATGAATTTGCCAATCAAAGCCTCCAGAATCTGCTTTACCAAAGATTGGATGAGGCGAAACGAACCTTTTGGCACAAAAAGGTGGGAGAGCTTCTGGAGAAGCTAAGCTTAAACGAGGACGAGGAATCGGTCTTCGAGATAGCCCACCATTATCTTGAAGGAGGGGAACTGGATAAGGCTTATCAATATGCGCTTCTGTCTGCCGAAAGGATGGAGCAAAGATTTGCCAATCCGGAGGTATTAAGGTATCTGGGGGACGCCATAAAGGTCGCCTCGAAATTTTCACATAGACAAAAAGCCGTGGAAAAACAGGTGGTGGCTTTGATGAAGAAAGCTGACTTTTGCAAGAGGGTGGGTGAGCTTAACCAAGCAGAAGAAGATTACAAAACTATCTTGAAACTGATCAAAAGTTCTTCCAATCTTAAGATGCTGGCAGAGACATATAATGATCTGGGTGAGACCTATCGGCTGAAGCACGATTATAAAAAAGGTATCTTGTCTCTTAAGAAAGCCATGAAGATCCACCAAAAGTTAGACGATCCAATTGAACTTGCTAATACTTTAAGTTACATGGGACTCCTTTACTGGACAGACAGCCAATATGAAAATGCTCTCACTTCCTTCCAAAAGGCACTCGAAATAGACCAAAGGATGGAGAACAAATCCTACATGGCTTCCACTTTGAATAATATGGGATTAGTCCATTTGTCTCTGCATCAATACTCTCCAGCTCTGAAATATTTCAAGGATTCGTTGTCCACATATAGAGATCTGGACAATAAGGAGTGGATAGCCCGTACTTTAAATAACTTAGGATTAACTCATTTCGACTTGGGAGAATATCCTCAGGCTGTTAATTTTTACCTTGAATCTTTGGAATTGAATGAAAGGATAAATAACAAAAAGGAGATGACTTTTAATTTGGAGAACTTGGGGGAGGTCTATCGAAAGGTCGGAGATTATGAAAATGCTGTAAAATACGGACAGAAGGGATTGGAATTAGCTTTGGAAATCGACTTTACAGAGCGAGTGGGACGTATATTCAAAGAGTTAGGGATAACTTATTTTGAATTAGGTCATTATCAAAAAGCTCATGAACATTTCCATCAAGCTAAAACTATAGCGGAAAAGATACAGGATAAAGAGTTACAGGTTTTGGTTCTGATAAACTTAAGTAAACTCTTTATGACTTTCAATCATCATCAAAGGGCCGAAGGGTTGTTAGAAGAGGCTACCAAGATCATAAATATTTTAAGTGATGATAGGTCTTTGATCAGTGTTTATCAGATCAAAAGCTGGCTCAAGGGGAAAGATGGAAAATTTGAAGAGGCTTTGAAGCTTTTGGATCAAGCGATGGATTTGGCAGAAAAGTTAAATGCCCAGGAGGAACTCCTCTCCCTGAGCTTAGATTATAGCAAGTTGTATTTGGATTGGGGGAATATGGAGAGAACCAACGAATTTTTAGGGAAAGCCTCGAATTCTGGATTATCCCGTTATATATTATTTCAGCCCGAGTTTTATCTGATTTCCGGGAAGAAAGAATGGATGAGCGGAAATTTGAGCTTAGCTCAAGAAAATTTTGAAATTGGTCTCCAGCTTGCCGAAAAGCTCCAAAATCCTGAGTTGATATGGAGGATTCATTATCAATTGGGTAAACTATTTTCTTCTTTACACCATATTGAAAGGGCATACCAAGAATTGGAAAAGGCGGGGAAGATTCTAAAAAGGGTAAGCGAAAACATAAAAGATGACGAATTGAAACAAAATTATTTAAAAGATCAGGAGAAAAAAGAACTGCTTTCGGATCTAAAAGAGGTGGCAAAAGATTTAATTGGGGAAACTAAGATGGCGTAGAAAAAACAGAGTACCCCGTCTTAGGCGGGGTTTTTGCGAATTTTAAACCCGCAACAATAAATTGTAGCGATCCTGGTTGCTCTCCGGAAAAGGGAAAGGCTATCCGTGTGGACAGCCTTTCGAAAAGGAGGTGCTGGTCGAAAAATTACGGTCGACCACCTGAGCCGCTACCTGGAGCAATCTTCTCCTCCAGTTCTTCAACCTCTAACACCAATTCCTTCAGTTCCATCTAAATCACCTCCTTGTGTTTAGAAAAATAGACAACTAACTTATTCTCTTGTGCAAATTTCACACAGGACGAATGAAAGAGAATCCACACTCGCTACAGACTCGGCAGAAAAGTTGGTCCATGTATGCAAGTCTCATTAGATGCATCTCTCTCGTAGTCACATGTAATATCTCAAACCTCAATCACAATTGTCAAGGACTTTTTTGTCTTTTCAAAGAAAATAACACAAAATACACTATACATGATTAAAGAATAAGGTCTTTACCCTATCCCGAAACCCAAATTTTCAGTTCTGCAACCAGTCTAAATGCAAAAGTTCTTTAATCTTTTGTTTGAGTTCTGAGAGGTCCGACGATTTTATCACATATGCGTCTGCCAACCAGGTGGAGAAATCTGCCCTAAAAGTGGTGTAGGCTGAATTAAGTATAACCGGGATTTTGATGTCGAAGGTTTTAATTTCCTTCAAAACCTCAAGCCCTCCGCCATAGGCGGGGTTGAGCTTTATGTCCAAAACCACCAAATCCGGAAGAGACTTTTTAGTCAAATTAGTCGCCTGCTCTCCATCGGTGGCGGTTATCACCTTAAACCCTTCATCCTCCAGTTCTTTTTGATAAAGCTCCAAAAGATGGGGCTCATCCTCCACCACTAATATCTGATACCTATTATAGTGAGCTTGGCGAATCATAAGGATCATCCATCGGAGAATTATCCGCAAACTTTCTCATTTATAGAATCATAGAAGTTGTACATTTTTCGGACAAAGCCAGTACTTAAGTTAGGTGCTGGCTTCCTTGTCAACTATTTAAAGGTAAAACTATGGTGAACTTCGTTCCCACATTTACCTGGCTTTGCACCTCTATAGTTCCTTTATGATCAGCGATGATCTTTTTTGACACCGCCAGCCCTAAGCCTGACCCTTTGGGCTTGCTGGTATAAAAGGGAATAAAAAGATTCTTCATCTCTTCATTCGGAATCCCCATACCCGTATCCTCTATTTCCAACTTCACGGAATTCTTTTTCTTCTGAGTAGTGATGGTTAAGCTCCCGCCTTGGGGCATAGCCTCGATAGCATTGCCGATCAAATTGAAAAGAACCTGCTTTATTCTTTGAGGGTCAAGTTGAACCTCCTGGATATCTTTAGAAAATTTTGTTTTGAGTTGGATATTACCAAATGTCAACCTTTCTTCAAGCACCTCCACTGTCTCTTGGATGATTCCATTCAGGTCCTGTTTAGTCAAGGAGAGTTTAGTTTCTTTAGGATAATCCAAGATTTGAGAAGCGAGCTTTTCCAACCTCTCCACCTCGGAAAGGATAATCTCTAAGTCGCGGGGATCGAATTTTTCATTTTTCAGATTGTTTAGGGCACGCCGAGCATATCCTCCTATGGCTATCAAGGGGGTTTTGATCTCATGAGCCACGGTGGTTGCAAGTTTGCCCATGTCTGCAAAATGCTCGTGTTTTAAAAGATAATTCTGATTCTCCCTAAGCAGATTATGGACATGTTCCAATTCTTGGAGTTTCAAGAAGAGTTCCTTCTGGAGGAGTAAGTTTTCAATTTGGAGGCCGACCTCGTTGGCAAAGGTTTCGAGTGCCGTGACATCTTCATCTAAAATCGGTTCTCCGGTAATTAGATTATCTGCTACCAACACCCCCAAGGCTTTTCTTTCCGTAACGATGGGAACGACGGCAAAACCTTTGGGACTTAAGATGCTGAATAATCTCTCCTCTTTAATTTGATTAAGCTCAGAGGAAGAAACATTGAATGCCTTCCTCTGCAAAAAAGATTTCGAGATTAGACTAAGTTTTGCATCTAAGGGCAAATTGATGCCCTGAATTAGAGCGGACAGGTTAGTATCGGGAGGGGTTTGGCCATTCAAGATGTTTTTTGTCATCTGATCAAAGGTGACTTTCTTTTGTCTCAGTTCCGACCATATTCTTTCGGCTTCTTGGCGGTCTTTTGGTCCCACCCCCATCTTCCCCTCTAAGACTTTTTTCTTCTCATTGACAAGGAATATAAACGCTCGATTGAAGCCAAAAGCCTGACCCGCAGTGGCACCGGTTAAGATCAATCTAAAAGATTTGTCTAAATCTTTTGATTCAAGCAGGGCGTCAGAAACCTTTTTTAAAATGGAAAGCTCCTCGATTCTTTTGCTTAGATTAGAGGTGGTGGAATCCAGTTGGGTCTCGTAGCAACCAAGTTGTTCCAAGAAAAGACTTAAAGAAGAATGGACGAGTTGATCTGCTTCCCTTCGGCCTTTGCTCCTCGACAAATTTTGATTAAAGTAGGCACAGGTAAAACAATCTGAAGATAAATTCGGAAGGGGCAAGACCGTAGGTAAAACTTTGGTTTGCGTGACCAGATTCATCCAGCAATTTAAATCACCCTTTTGGGCTTGGGGACACCTGAAAAAATCATTTCGGCTTGCCATACCTTATCACCCCCTAAAAATGGTTAATCTCCGGTTCGCCTGCGTGACAAATCCATTCCGGATTTACCATAAAAGAAAGAACCTTCCTGGCACAAGTGGTTTACATTTTATTATACTGAATTATGATATCAATGTCAACATATTTTTGTGTTGACAACCATATATTTTTCGTTAATTTGTCCGAAGTCTGGATCCGGAGGATTGGCATGCTTAAAATAGACGATAAGATCAGACATTTGATAGAATGGTCCTTATCAGAGGATATTGGCAAAGGGGATTTGACCTCTGAAGCTATTATTGAGCAAGATCTATTAACCGAAGGAACAATCGTAGCTAAAGAGGAAGGAGTGATAGCGGGACTTGAGATTGCAAAGACGGTATTTCACCACTTGGACCCAAATCTTGTTTTCGAATCGTCTTTTAAAGACGGAAGTAGAGTTATTAGGGGAGAGGAGGTGGCAACTCTGAAAGGTAGTGTAAGAAGCATACTTTCCGGAGAAAGAACCGCTTTGAATTTCTTGCAGAGGCTTTCTGGAATCGCCACTCTGACTTCAAGATATGTGGAAAAAATAAAAGATACTGAAGTCAAAATCTTGGACACCAGAAAGACCACTCCAGGGCTTAGAGCTTTGGAGAAGTATGCAGTTAAAATGGGAGGAGGGGAAAATCATAGAATGGGGCTTTTTGACATGATCTTGATAAAAGAGAACCATATCAAGGCAGTGGGGAGTATTTCCAAGGCGATCCAAAAAGCAATAGCAAAATATCCGAACGAGAGAATCGAGGTGGAAACCAAGAATTTGGATGAAGTAGCTGACGCGGTGAACTCGGGAGCGGATTGGATAATGTTGGATAATATGTCCGTTGAGGAAACGAAAAAAGCGGTGAAAATAATTCGCTCGTCCAAAAAGGAGATTAAAATAGAAGCATCCGGTAGGATAGATCTGAATAATGTAAGAGAAGTTGCTTTAACCGGCGTCAACTTTATATCTGTGGGAGCTTTGACTCATTCAGCTCCCGCTTTAGATCTCAGCCTCCTCTTATTAGTAGAATAAAATTTTTTAACCTTTAACTTTTAACCTTAAACCTTAAACCTTCTAACTTTCAAACCTTCGAACCGACTTTATGAACAGAACTCTTCAGACGGTGGAAGAAGAAATAGTGGGACTTTTGGAGAAAAACAACGACAAATTCTTGAACACCAAAGATATTTCTTTAAAATTGGGGGTGCATCCGTATACGGTCTACCAGGCGGTACGAGAATTAAGAAGATGGGAATTCCAAATCCAAAGCGAAAGAGGAAAGGGCTATAGATTAGTGGAAAGCCCGGATCTTATCCTCGCCGCGGAAATAAAGAAAAATTTGAGGACCAAAATCTTTGGAAAAAAAATCTATTCTTATCGGAAGGTTGGATCCACTAACATGCTTGGTTTCAGATTGGCGGAGACGAAAGCAGAGGAGGGGACCCTCATCGTGGCTGAAGAACAGACCAAAGGAAAAGGAAGAATGGGCAGAAGTTGGTATTCCCCTCCCCAGCTTGGGTTATGGATGAGTTTGATCTTGCGTCCGGACATACCACCTTTCAAAGCCCCGGGACTCTCCATCTGTGCTGGTTTAGCATTAGCTTTAGCCATTAAAGAGATGACCGGGCTCGAAGCTAAGACAAAATGGCCTAATGATTGCTTGATAGATGGAAACAAAGTGGGAGGGATACTTCTGGAACTCTCAGCGGAGTTAGATAGAATAAATTTTGTGATCGTGGGAATAGGGGTGAATGTGAATCATTCCGAAAAAGATTTCCCCAAAGATTTAGCTTCAACCGCCACTTCGATAAAAATTAAAGTAGGCCACAATATATCCAGATTATCTCTTTTGACTTCCTTTTTAGAAAATTTTGAAAGAATTTATTTGGATTTTAAGAAGAATGGACTTTCCCCTCAAAGGGAAATGATTAAAAGTTTCTCCTTCCTTTTAGGGGAAAAAGTGACAGTAAAATTTGGCAAAGAAAAGATAGAAGGAATGGCAGAGGATATTGATGATAATGGCTCTTTGGTGATAAGGACCAAAAAGGGGGAAAAGGTGGTAACGGCTGGCGAGGTAACGGTGCTATAATTCTGTAACCTCACTCTAACCCTCCCCTTATTAAGGGACGGATTTAGGGGAAGTTTAGACATAAGACCCAAGCTCTTACCCCTTACCCTCCTTTCCTCAGAGGCTGTGTCATAATTATGTTTTGAAGTTGTAGCCGTCCATATGGACGTAACCCATTGGTATTCAACACTCCGATTTCGCCCCGCTAAGCGGGGCGGCTACAAAAACGGGAATTCTGACATACTCTCCTCAAAAAGCGAGGGAGAGAAAGGGAGCAAGAAGAAAACGCAAACCTTTTGTTGGAAATTTTAACTATTCATGCGAGAATCTAAAGCATGCTATTAGCTATTGACATTGGAAATACCCATACGGTGCTGGGTATGTATGATGGGAAAAAACTGTCCGCAGGATCCACAGGAAAAGAATATTTTCGGGTTGCCTCAAATCATTCTTTTACAGTGGATGAGTGTGGGATATTGCTGAAGCAACTTTTTGAAGAGTATAATAAGATAAAAGATGTCATCATCTGCTCGGTGGTTCCTCCACTCACCCCCATTTATGAGGAAATGAGCAAAAAATTCCTAAAAGTGAATCCTATCGTGGTAAGCTCCGATCTTCCGTTGGGGATAAAGATATTATACGACGATCCCAAAACGGTGGGAGCAGATAGATTAGCCAATGCGGTGGCAACTTATGAGATTTATGGGGGACCAGCCATAGTGGTCGATTTGGGCACTGCCACCACCTTTGATGTGATATCAGAAAAAGGGGAATACTTAGGCGGAGCCATAGCCCCAGGGATCGAAACTTCATCACTTAATCTTTTTCAAAAAGCCTCGCAACTCTTTAAGGTCAGCCTGGAAAAACCTAAAAAAGCCATCGGAACGAATACTGAAGAGAGCTTAAGGTCGGGAATCATCTTTGGAGCGGTGGGACAGATAGATGAGATCGTCAACAGAATCAAAAAGGAATTATCTGAAAACTTTCAATCTCCCAAAAAACCAAAAGTGATAGCTACCGGTGGATTGGCAAACTTGGTTGCCAAAGAATCTAAGACGATTGAAGAAATAAATCCCACCCTAACTTTGGAAGGATTGAGGAGGATATACTTTCGAGTTAGAAAGATAAGAAAAAGTGAAAATATCAAGAAAAGTAACAATACCGAATAGTTTTCGCTCTTTTTTGTCCAAGATCGTCTGAGTTTTTGAAAAATCGCTCTGTTTTCGGATTTGCATTGTATTCGGCAGAGGTTTATTATTGAAGATTCTTTAGCACTCTCTTTAGCAGAGTGCTAACACAATAGTGAAATTTTCGTAAACTATTTTCATAAGGTTGAGTAAATCTAAACATTAGAGAGGAGGAGTGGTTATGAAGGCTAAGCCTTTGGCTGATAGAGTGTTAATAAAGCCGTTGGAGACGGCTGAGATGAAAAAGGGAGGAATAATTATTCCCGACACCGCTAAGGAGAAACCTCAGGAGGGAGAGGTGATGGAGGTTGGTCCGGGAAGGGTCACAGATGACGGTAAAAAAATCGCCATGGAAGTGAAGAAAGGGGACAAGGTTCTATATGGCAAATATTCCGGGACCGAAGTTACCATCGATGATGTGGAATATTTGATCATGCGGGAATCAGATATATTAGCAATTGTAGGTTAACAGATTAGAAGTGGGAAGTTAGAAGTAAAAAGCAAAAAACAAACATTTCCCCCGTTTCTAACTTCCAACTTCTGACTTCTAACTTTTGAGGAAATAGGAGGTTAATCAGTATGCCAAAAATAATCGAATTTGAAGCCAACGCCAGAGAGAAACTTAAAAGGGGAATAGACAAGATGGCAAATGCGGTGAAAGTCACTTTGGGACCAAAAGGGAGAAACGTGGTTTTGGACAAAAAGTTTGGATCTCCTACTATAACCAAAGATGGCGTGACCGTGGCTAAGGAGATTGAACTGGAGGATCCTTTTGAAAACATGGGAGCCCAGATGGTTAAGGAGGTCGCCTCGAAGACCTCTGATGTGGCCGGTGACGGCACTACCACTGCTACAGTTTTGGCTCAAGCCATCTACAGAGAGGGACAGAAGAACGTCACCGCGGGTTCCAATCCCATGGCTTTAAAGAGAGGGATTGAGAAAGCGGTGGGGGTGGTGGTGGAGGAACTCAAAAAGATTTCTAAACCACTTCCCGGAAAAACGGAGATAGCTCAGGTTGGCACTATTTCCGCAAATAATGACAAATCTATCGGAGATCTGATCGCCGAAGCCATGGACAAGGTGGGAAAAGACGGAGTTATAACGGTCGAAGAGGCAAAAACAACAAAGACCGAGCTGGAAGTGGTAGAGGGGATGCAATTCGATCGCGGGTATCTTTCTCCCTATTTCATCACCAATCCAGACACCATGGAAGTGGCTTTAGAGGATCCCTTGATTTTGATCCACGATAAGAAGATTTCGACCATGAAGGACCTTCTGCCCATCTTAGAGAAGATCGCTCAGATGGGGAGGGCTTTCTTGATCATAACCGAAGAGGTAGAGGGCGAAGCCTTAGCCACTCTGGTGGTGAACAAGTTAAGAGGCACGTTGAAATGTTGTGCGGTCAAAGCCCCAGGATTCGGGGATAGAAGAAAGGCAATGCTGGAAGACGTCGCGGTGCTTACCGGCGGCAGAGTCATCTCCGAGGAACTTGGCATCAAGCTGGAGAATACCCAAATCTCCGATCTGGGCAAGGCTAAGAGGATAACTGTGGATAAGGAGAACACCACCATAGTCGAAGGTGGTGGAAAGACTGAGGAGATCAAAGGCCGGGTTAATCAGATCAAAAAGCAGATCGACGAGACCACCTCCGATTACGACAAGGAAAAATTGCAGGAGAGATTGGCCAAGTTAGCTGGTGGTGTAGCAGTCATTAACGTGGGTGCGACCACTGAAACCGAGATGAAAGAGAAGAAGGCTCGGGTTGAGGATGCCTTACATGCCACCCGCGCCGCAGTCGAGGAAGGGATCGTCCCTGGAGGAGGAGTGGCATTCTTGCGAGCCATCCCGGCATTGGATAAGTTGAAATTGGACGGAGACGAAGCCGTGGGAGTCTCCATCGTCAGAAAGGCTTTGGAAGAGCCGATTCGATTGATTGCTGAAAACGCAGGAGTGGAGGGATCGATCGTGGTCAATCGGGTCAAGGAAGAAAAAGGAGCTTTCGGATTTAATGCGGAGAGTATGCAATATGAAGATTTGATGGTCTCAGGAGTGATAGATCCTGCCAAGGTGACCAGAATCGCTTTAGAGAATGCGGCCTCCATCGCTTCCCTTTTGATCACCACTGAGGCTTTGGTGGCAGAAAAGCCGGAAGAGAAGAAACCGGGACCAGCTATGCCTCCGGGCGGATATGGTGACATGTATTAATTTTCAGTCCACCCAATAGACAGGCTTTCTTAGGGTCTGAGCCTTCCTTCGACATCCCCACTAAGGGCAAGGAGACGAAGTGCCGGGTCGAAGACAGGAACAGTGGGCGTGTGGTTCGAGGGGCTCACCATCCCGAGTAAAACCGAGGGTTAGAACTGGAAAAGTCCGAATCTTAGATCTATTAGGAATTTAGGAATAGAGAAAGCCCCGCCGCTGGCGGGGTTTTTTTTAACCCATTTGGGGAGTTTTGTCCAAATCTGGATCCATGGGAAGGGAGAAATGAAATCTTTATTCCCCGGCTAACTGACGAAGATCGTTTGGGTTGGTGAAGAACACCAATAGAAAGCAAGGTTTTAGCCTTTTATTATGGAAACCTTCCCTCGATACCGTTAGGAGAAAGAAAGGTTTTGCTCCTCATTTTCGGCTTTGCGAAAAACGGGGGTGCGGTTCGCCGAATTCATTATTTTAAAAAAATTTCTAAAAGTTCTTGACATTTTGAAAGGGAGGGATTATAATTAGCAGACGAAATGTGGGAGGAGATTTTTCTCCT
>Ga0315291_10003307_pt1 | contig 20885 bp, 37 predicted proteins | sample YL17G12_20_MG_FD_203070 | JGI IMG/M metagenome (GOLD analysis project Ga0315291, IMG submission 203070) | Sediment microbial communities from Yellowstone Lake, YNP, Wyoming, USA - YL17G12_20 | ecosystem: Environmental > Aquatic > Freshwater > Lake > Sediment | place: USA: Wyoming | collected...
TGCGCCCATTCTTACAACTTTCTGCATAATCAAAAGTTCTACCCCCCTGTTCACTACCATTTCTATAATTTGGGTCGGATGGTTTTATATCTTTTTTATATTCTCTGCCCTTCGTTCCGCCAAAATCAACCCGCCCTCTCCCGATGGTGCTTTTCGCAACGGGTTCTTTTATAGAATTAGCGTCGAAGTGATAATGTTCACTCTTCGCCAATAAAAATATGTATTCATGACTTTTTGAACATCGGTCGGTCACGCTTTCCGGCATCGGATTAGTTTTACTCCAGATTATGTCTTGCCGCAGATACCACCCATCGGTCTGTAATGCAAATGCCACGCGCCACGGAATGCCGGCGATGTCTTTGGATTTTAAACCTTCGGCGCATTTGTTTGGTCTTTTTCCTGCTTCGATTTGTGTTGCCTTTCCGCCTTCGAGAGTAGATTTAATACCTTGGCTTCCCGTAGCATTGCATATATACGAGTCGCCAAGGTTAAGCCATAGCGTTCCTTCGGGCTTCAATAACCGCCCGACATCGTGAAATATTGTTACCAATTTTTGTACGTATTCGCCGGGTGCATTTTCCAATCCCAACTGCCCAACTACCCCATAATCCCTCAACCCCCAATAGGGCGGGCTTGTGATGCAACAATCTATACTTTCAGCTGGAAAGTCCTTTAAGATTGCCCGATTGTCACCGCAGAATATGGCATTTCTGATTTCGTTGCTGTCTTTCATACCCCACCGCCCTACATGCCGCGCTCATTCAATGGCGCGGTCAGTCTGACTTCGTGCCAATTCGAAATGATTGGGATGAACCGCTAAACATGCTTCTTTGACAGATACGAATGGTTGTATCTCGCCTTCGGATGCATAGCCATTTCCAACGAAATCAACCGTATAGATTTTGCCGATTACTAAACCCGCATCTTTTGTCCATTCCCGATTCTCCCAACCTATGCATCCATGCTTAACGAATTTGACAGTATCTCCGACTTTGAATTTGTTAATCATTTCATCCCACCGCCCTACATGCTGCGGTCACTCTGTGCCGCAGTCGTTTGACTTAATCCGCAAATAGTATTAGACCCCCAACCAATATTAAGATGATGGATAATGTAATCCATATACAATACACCCACCAAGTCCATGCGACCCAACTATTATCGTAATCCTTTGCTGTAGATGGGTGATAGGTATGGGGCGTGTAGGCGAATAAACAGGCAGAACCCCAAACCCCGATTATCATCAGCAAGCACACCATTACTCCTTTTGTGTTGTCATTCAATTTCTCACCATCCTACTGTTTTTTCGTCGTCATGCCATGCCGCGCCCCTTCGCAAAGGGCAGCAGCATTAATGGCGCGGTTATTTTGACTTTTTTTAGGACCCGGCCTAGCCCGGACCCTGCGATAACATTCCTTGCATGAAGGGGCATCCCCTTCACATGGTCCCTTGCACACGAATTTATGCCGCTTCCACCCGTTCCTTGTCATGTCATTCGGTCCCCCATATAAGCGATATATCTCCCGTTGAAGTTTTCTTGACCCACACATCGTATAACAAATATATGCGCATGGATAAAATCGCAGGACTTCCATTCCGGGTTGTTGGTATCCTGCCGATTTCCCAAGGACCGCTATGGAATGTCACCATTACGCCAATCCCCCCATCACGGCCTTGTATAAGGCCTTCGATTCATCTTCCCAATCTGCCCCTGACGCGGATTCGTTTATGCATTTCATCCGGCCCTTCAACCACTTGGTCCGCTTGGATTCATTCCATTCCCCGAATTTTTCATACATCGGCATCGGGACCGACACGCGATAATGCTTCGTGATGAATGTGTCCCGGTGCGTCACCTTATGGTCCTTCTTGACCCCGCTGACCCGCTGACCATCTAGGTCCACCTGAACGGGCTTGGCCTTCACCTGATGCACCGCAGGGGCCACGTCCGCGGCCTTGGCTGCGGCCTTGCCCTTGATTACGGCCTTGACTAGTTCAATCGCTTTGGTGGGTCCTAATGCCGCTGTCAGGTCCTTGGCTATCGCTTCAACCTTGGCCTTGGATTCCTTCGGGTCCTTGGTTCTTGATTTAATGCAACCGCAGTTCAGGGTTATAGGTTTGCCGTCAAAAGTATCATGCACATATCCTTTGCCATGACATTTCTTGCATCCGGGGTCAGGAAGATAAACTCCGGGGGCCTTCATTGCTTGCCCACTAATCGGATGGAATGCAGGGTCCGCGGCCTTCCCTAGCACTATGGGTTCAGTCAGGACCTTGAAGGGCTTCTTGGACTTCGGACCCGGGGCCTTCTTGGGGTCCGGGACATACGCAATGTCCCCGGGCATGACCTTCCCCTTGGCTTCGGCCTTGGCTGCCTTCTTGGATTTATTCTTGCTTCCCATCGGCATTCACCTTCTTGTATGTGATAGACCCATCCGGTCCATCCGTCACGGTCATTTCCGTGTCCTTCACGATTCCCCACCGTTCCGCCATCTGTGACGGAATCGTTACGACTAGACTTCCGCTTTTCTTCTGCACCCTTCTTGTCGGCATTACACCGCCCCCGGTCCCGGAATGCTGTGCTGACCGGGTTGTGTCATTAGGTCCATTATAAAGTCCCGGCCTTGTAGCATTTCCCTTTTGGTTCCCTTCAATTCCACGGACACATTTTTCCCCTTCATTGTGATAATTATTTTCACTTCACTTCACCCCCATTATTTGAAGGACTATTGCGGTGATTGCCAATATCACCGCTAATAGGCCTAGGATTATCTCGCCCTTGTCTGTGTCCTTCATCACAACACTTCCCTTACATCATGTCCACACACCGGACACATTTTGTCCTGATATGCGATTGGATTCCCGCATACTGCACACGATACACCGGGCCGCAGGACCCTTTCAGGAATCAGTCCTTGGGTCCGCGCTTCCTTGTATAGCACGTCCATGTCCCGGGCCTTCTCCGTGATTTGGTCCACCTTCACGCGCACCGCTTCTTTTATCAGGACCTTCTTCACCGCGTCCACCCCGGGTTGTGATTTCAGGAATCCGTTCAGTTCATCCGCGATAGGTGGTCCTGCGGGTTCGGGAATCGGGACCCGCGATTCCCCGCCATCGGAGAAGATGATGCGGCATGTCGGGCAATGATAAACCCCCATTTCGCAGTCATCACAATAACAAGATTCCACCTGCACCTTGCATTCCGGGCATACGGAATCATTGTTAAGACGGGGAATCTTCACTATTTTTAACCAATCGCCATCATGTGACATCAGGGACCACCCCGCTTCTTGTATCCGCCCCGACAGGCCGCGCAGTTCTCCCCGTTACCGCATGTGCTGTAGTATTGACAGGACCGCCTTCCGCTTCCCCTGATGACCCTTTCAAGCCGGACCTTAACCGACTTGATTTCCGCTTCGTTTTTCGACAATGATTTGTCAAGGATATTGACCTTCAATTTCAGGTTGTCAATGTCAATGTCCCTGCGGTCCACAACCGGATTCTGTGTCCCCTTATACAAATAATTGGCCATGTCCTGGGTGATTTCACCCTTCCGTTCCATTTCCCGGACCCGGGACCATATCGTTGACATTCTTCACCACCGTCCCCGGGCTTCTGCCGCGGTATTCGTGTGTATGTCCGCGCCCATGTGAATGACACCAAAATCCTTTACATGACCGCGATTGATTTTTGGCTTGGGCTTCGGTTCCGGCTTCGGCTTGTTGGACCACCCGCAGTCCGGGCAGTAGCGGAATCCCCCGCCCCTTCCGGTCCTGCCGTAACCGCACCGCGGGCATTTCTGCGGATGCTTGTTGCTTGGCATCAGGGTCCCCCCTTCGTAGCGCAGTCTGACATCTTCGCGCAGTAGCGGCATCGCGGGTCATTCTCACGATAGGAATGGCCGCATTCTGTTGTCAGTCCGTCCTTCCCAAGCCGCATCTTCTTGATTGAATCACCCATGCCCGGGACCTGACTGCATCCTATCAGTCCACACGCGCCATTAGGACGGTTATTCTCCGGGTCATTGCATTGTTCCGTCCCGTCCTTCTTGCATTTCGGGACTGCAGGTGGGTCCGAATTCCATTTTGGATTTATCCAACATGGATTTGTTTTCAACGGATAGCCGGATGCGAATACCTGACCGCCCTTGACACCGCCGCACCCCTTGTTATATTTCGCGCAGGTGGGGCATAATCCTTCCTTGGGGTCCGCGGCCTTGGCCGGAAGGCCCATTACTCTCCGGGCTTCTTCTTCGGTGACTGCGTTGACCTTGCCATCTGTCAAGCGATTAATCTTCTTGGCAATGCGCTTCACCTTGCATTTCTGCATCAGGTCCCGGGCCTTCTTGCGGTGATTCAAGATATGTTCACCCCTAGCGCATCCGGTGACTGTGCATCCTTCGCATGGTGGGTTCTTCTTGCCGTTCAATGGACATACATTGGTGTCCGGCCATTGCGCGGTCCCCTGCGCCTTCTCCGCTTCGTTGTGGATGCGGTCCGTGTCCTTCCGCGCTTCGTTGGCCCTGATGCATAACCTGTGGGATTCCCTGATTGCCTTTTCGCATTCAAGGAATCTCCGGGCTGACCTGACCGTGAAGGGATTCACGATTCCTTCAACATGGATTTGGTTCCGCTTGACCCGGACCTTGTAGCCAAGGGCCTGTAGGTCCTTGACTACCGCCTTCTGATTCGGATTGCCGTCACGGACCATTATTCGTCACCGTCCCCTTCGGCCAATTCAACCACATAGTCCTTCAAGGCAGTTTTGTATTCGGCCTTCTCCCGTTCCTGCCTGTCCCGCAGTTCCGAATAAAGGTCATCATCGAAATGCGTTTTGATTTCCGTGTCAATGATTTCCTTCATGGTGTCCGGTTCCATTGCGTCCATTTCGACCACATCACCGCCGGACCATCCCGCGGTCCGCGAATCCGTGTCCTTGGCCGGGACCCCAGGTAAGTCATATTCCGCGATTTGGTCATCCGTCAATGCAATGCGCTTGACTTCGACTGTCGCACCCATCCGCCCTAGGTTTTCCTGCAGGGACCGCGGTATGTCATCACCGCTTGGGTCATGGTCCCCGCAATACAGGACCACCACTTCCTTATCTTCTTCCTGCCGCTTCTTGAAGCGGTCCGCGGCTTCGTTCAGGAATGTCAGGGACGGGTATCCCTTGCATGGACACAATGCCACACGGTTGTTCCTGCATACCGTTTCAAATATGGATTGCTGCGCCTTCTTCTCAATCCACACTTCGACATATTTTGGTTGATTCGACCACCGTTCAAGGACATACCGCTGCATCCATCCCTTGATTGCGTCCTTCGTGGATTCGATTTCCGCTTCAAGCGTTGTGTCATCGGCTTCCGTCCTGCCCACCACGGACCGTTCACGGTCCACGAATGCACCCATGTCCACTTCCCCGGACCACCGCGCATCGGTCATGGCTGCGACCACGCGCTTGTAGTGCTGTTGGCTGTTGGTCATCCCGATTGTGACCAAGCGATAATACAACTGCCGCAGGGTCAGGCCTTCGGAGTAGGCCCCGATAATCTCCCGGCCCTTCTCCGTAATCCATGACCTTGAAAAATCGTCCCGCTTCCCCGCCACATTCCCCGGTTCTGACTTGACTGTTTTCCTTGCCATTTCTTGACCCCCCCCTTTTTGGGTATCTATTGGGGGGACATTGTTTTGGGGGGTATTAAAGGTATCTTTAATGGATTCGGACAGGGTAAATAACCGCCCGATTGTTTCCCGCGGGGGCCTTCCCCCGGGGAATCAGTCCGGTTTTACAGGGGGGGATTGTTTTGTCCCTGCAGGACCCGCCCACCGCGCCCAATAACCGCTTCTGCGCCTTGGACCCTTATCCCGGGACCCGGAAGGCCTTCCCAATCGCTTCCCCGCGGCCTTGGCCCGTTCAAGGCCCGCTAGGGTCCGTTCCCTGATGATGTCCCTTTCAAGTTCCGCAAAGGCCGCTAGGATATGCGCGTAGAATCGGCCCCCGGCCCCTGAAAGGTCAATGTTGTCCCGGACCGATACATAAAGCCATTTATGTTCAATGAATTCAAGCATTTCCGTTGACAGTTCCGCTACTGAACGGCCCCACCTGTCCAATTTCCACATGATAATCCCGGTATATTCTCCCCGCCTGATGGATTCAAGGACCTTTTCCTTGACGGGCCGGGTTTTCCGGGTTGATTCATTCTCCCGGAAGATGTCATAGTCTAGGCCCTGTGCCTTCGCGTATTGAATGCAGTCCGGTTCCTGATTCGCGGTTTCCTGTCCCCGTTGCTTGGACACCCGCAGGTAGATGGCCGCCTTCACGGTCCCACCTTCACCGCGTCCCGGTATTCCGCCGGGACATACATGCACCCTTCCCAAAACGGACAGTCAATCGGTCCGGTGCATTGGGTCCCCATTCCACACCATAATCCCCGCCACGCTTCGGAACCCGGTGGAATGTTTTCCTGGGGGATTGCCCTGACCTGAATTCCGTCAAAATCTTCTAGTTTTATTGACATTTTTCCAACTCCCTGAATTTCTTGTCGTATAAATAACAGTCCTTCCGGCATTGATATTCACATGCCACATACCCTTGCGCCGTCCCGTTGGGGAGGTTCTGCACCATTGTATATGTCTGCACATTGCGGTCCGTGTCGGGACACCACACTAGGTCCGCGGGCATCCACCCGTAGTCCCCTAGCGTGTATTGGAATATCCGCCGGACCTTGGGCTTCATCTACCCCACCCCCGGGTCCATGCCTTTATACGGTCCTGCAGGGCCGCTAGGGGCCGCTACCGCGGGACCTGCACCTTGCCCGAGGAATTGTCCCATCCGGTCCGCTAGGGCCTGTATTGCTGCGGCTGTGGCCTTCCCTTGTGATTCCACATTGGCCGATACCTGCATGACCGCGTGGACCACCTGCCCGCTTGTCTGTGTCTGAATGGACACCGCCGCCTTCAATTCATCTGTCATCTGCCGTAATGCTGTCAGGTCCTTGGCCATGTTCACAATGATTAGGGAATTCTCCACATGCCGCCTAGTCGCAAGGTCCAAGGCCATCCGCGCCTTGGGTTCCGTCTGTCCATGGATTTCAAGGGCTTCTGCGCCCAACTGCGACCCTTCCACTTCAAAAAAGACTTCTATCCCGTATTTTTCAAGCACTTCGCGCCTGATGTCCGATGCCCTTACTTCTACATGCGCTACCGCTTCTTCGGACCGGATTTGGTCATATACCGTGTCACCGAAGGTCTGTTTCAGTTCTGCCCGCCAATCTTCATAGGGCCTTGTTATGGCAATAGTCCCGTTATATCCCTGTCTGCTGACTGTAGCCGTGAATGAACGGCCCGGAATCACAATGCGCTTGGCCCGGTCCCCCGGTCCTGTCAGATGCGGCAGGTCCTTCCTTCCCGGGTTCTGCATTGCCGTGACTGTGTATATTTCAACGGCTTCCTTCGCATCCGGGTGTCCAAAGTAGATTGTCTTATCAATCAAAAAATGGTGTGGGGCCGTGTGTATGCTAGGTGGGGGTCTAGACGTGTCACCACCCGCGGTAGCGTCCACGGCCCGACTTATCAACCGGACCGCCTTGGATTCGTCCCCTAGGCCGTAGGTTTCACCCTTATGGACCGCTATCCCGGCCTTGGCCCATTTACAAAGGTATTTGGACACATATCCCCGGGATAATCCTGTCAGTTCACATAACTTCTTCACCGGGAAGAATTTACCCGGATATTTCATAAAGATTTCTAGAATCCCATCCCACTTATAGACTGTCATGTTGACCCCCCTGATGCTGCCCCTATGCTACCGCTACCGCTACCGCCTTCAAAACGGTAGCGGTAGCGTTGACACGCATTAGCGTGTCTTTTGGACCGCGGATGGCTTCCCACCCGCGGCTACCTTCTCCCCATTCCCTTCTGCCGCGCTTGGCTTCTGCTGTGGCTGTGCCTGTGCATTAGCCGTCCTCCCGATTCCCCGGGTCCGGGTTTCAAGATTACGGACCCGTTCACCCTGAATCTTCTGTTGGTCCAACAGCTCCGCGATTGATGCCGCTGCCGCCTTGAATCCATTCCGTTCATTGGTTTCAAGGGCCTGTATCCTGACCCTTATATCTGTCAGGGTCTTTTCAAGGGTCCGGTCAAGGCGCATGATTTCCTTTTGCTGCGCTTCGACCCGGGCTATGTCCTGTGTCCATGTGTCCCACCGGACCACCCATTTCCCTTGAAAATCCGTGATAATCCGTTGGATATTATTCCGGGATGATTCGTATTCTACCCTGATGGTCCGCTTGATTTCATCCCCTAGGACCGTGATGACATTCTGATTTACACCGATTGCCGCGGCCCTGCAGTCAATTAAGATTTGGTCCCGCAGTTCCTTCTTCAACCGTTCATATTCCCGGTTCAGATTGCGGACCATTTCACCATGCAGGTCCGTCATCATCTTTTCAATTATGTCCCGGACATTCTTGGTCAGTTCCTTCCGCAGAAGGTCATTATTCATGTTCAACGATTCCGTGACCAATCGCATGACTTCCGTTGTCAATGCGGACCCCATCTTCTCCATTGCCATCCGCGGAATCAATACCGCGCCTGACTGCGGTGCAGGTTGATTCGGTTGTGGTTCAACGGGTGGTTCCGGCTTCGGTTCCGACGGCACACTAAAATCCTGTCCCGGGGTTGACCCGGGGCTATCCCCATTCCCTGACATGGGTGGGATAATGCGCTAGACTTATAAAAAGATTTACTCAAAGTGTTTTCAACACTTCTTCAAGATATTCTAGATGGTGGGTTTCCTGACTGACCAATTCGTTGAAAAGGTCCACCCAACCCTTATCGGATAAGAACATTGCACCCATTTCTTGATACATTTTTATCGCGGCCTTTTCATCTGCGATTGCCGCTAGGACCTTCTGCCGCGCTAATCCGGCCATTCCCTTGCCGTAGTATTTCAATAATCTTCGCTTGGGCATGTGGACCACCTTCACAATGCCATCATTGCTAGTGGGGCCAACTGTGCCGCCATCTGCGGGGCCTGTCGGACCGTCTGCTTGGCCGCGTCCATCTGCGGCTTGATGAACCGCCGGAATAGTGAATACGCAATCAGGGCCACGCCCGGGATTTCAAGCCATAGACTGCCCACCAAAAGTCCCACGAATAGCAAGAATACTCCAATCCATCCTAGCATTTTTCTTCACCCCTTGACTATATCCTGCATCTTGTCCATTACATCATCCATTTTACATTTAGATTGTGGATAATAACCTTCATGTTTTTCTATTCGCCTTTCTAGTTTCAGTATGTGGTCATAGATTATTTTGATTTCTTGTTTTGATAAACCCATGTTCATTTCTGCCGCCATTGCCGCCTTCTGATGTTCGCTAAATTCACGCATTTTTATCCCCCGCAGCACGGTCCCTTCTTATCCTGCCGATGATATTCTGCCCGATGCTGAATGCCCTGTCCCCGCGGAAATGACCTGCCGCATTCTTCGCATATTACCGCGTCGTATGCGGTCCTGATTTGACCGCCCCTGACCTTCCATTCCAAGCGTGGGTCCATGCAACATTACCTTCTCCGCTTCGGGTCATTCCGGTATTCGTATTCTTCGGCTTCCGCTTCGGCTTCGTTGATTTCCTTGGTCAAGGCCTTCCATGCGGCCCGGGCCTTGGCTTCCGTGTCGTATGCCGTGTAATCGAAGAAGCCGTTGGAATCTTCATTGACAATGACATGTTCCGCGCCCTTGACCCCGGTATTCACCATCAGGCCGTTCCATCCGTATGCGTATTGAACATCACCCGCTTCTTCATCCGCGCTGCCGTCCATTGTCATGCCATGCAGGACTTCCCCGATATTCCCGCTTGATTCAAATTTCCCGGGTCCTGTGGACCTATGTTCAATGGCCCACGGTATGTCATGGTTCTTGGCCATGTCCCGCAGTTCTTGGACTAGGATTTTATTCGTCTTTTCAAGGTCCGGCCCAAGGTGTTTTACCAATGCCTTCTGAATAGTTGACCGTGAAAGGTCCGGGAATTCCTGTTGCATCATGTCAAGCGTTATCCCGATTGCCAAGGACCGCAGGGCCTTATCCTTGCCTTCGGAATCTTTCAGTTTTGACAGAATCGCCCGGTAATATGGTTCCCCGGTATATGACCCATCGGCCATCAGCCGGAAGTCCCGCATTAATGCGGAATTGGAATCGAATGGACCGTAGTAACCGCCGTAACCATGACGGAATGCTAGGATGAATTCCACCAATTCCCGGTTCTTGGCCGTGACGTCCCCTGCAGATTCAACCTTCTGCAGTTCTTCGGAATATTTGATTGAAGCCGCCCGGTTCATTTCCGCGACCATCTTCCGCTTTTCTTCATCGGTGAATTCGACCATGTTATTTCCCTTCCCTGCGTTGCCGCATTATCTCATAGTATTCCTTCGTTCCCTTTTGAATCTTGTGATACCACATGTCCGCCGTCACCGCTGCCGCGGCTTCGTCTAGCGTTGCCGCACCGCGTCCCTTCCACCCGCGCTTCTTCAATTCGGCCTTGACTGCAGGAAATACCTTGCGCCAATATTCCCGCGTTGGCCGGCCCGGGTTGAATCGCTTGGGCTTCCATGCCTTTGTTTCATACCATGCACATGACGGGTCATGGTGTGGACCCGGCTTGGCCGGGACCGCCCCGCAGTCCTGACATCGGTTCTTTTCTTCCCCGCCGCGCTGAACCGCCTTGACCATTTCTATTTCTGAATCGTAACCGTAAAACTTCCACTTGGCCCCAATGGGTTCCCATCGGTTCTGTTTTTCCCAATGTTCATGTGTCCCCTTGAAATAGTTACGGACACTTGATGATATTCCCGTAATGCTGTGCCATGATTCCTGACCGGGATTCCGCTTCGGTTTGGATTCCGCTTGATTCCAAAATTCCTTCAACCATGTGTCCCTATGGACATCTTCACCGTCAATGAAATATGAATTGTTGTGTGAATCTATCCCGATGCTGCGATATATCGCGCCTTGGTCCTTCATTGTGGTATAATTCTGTGGATGGACTGTCCATGTTCTATCTTCTGTGGAATTGTGAATCGTTAATCGTGGTTCTAGCGGTGAATCGTCCCCGCCGGACCCTTCAACCCTAGACTTTGCATCTATTACCTTTGCGGTTTCCTTCGCGCTTAATCCTTTGGTCCATGACTGTGACATGTAGAAATGCTGACCCATGACCAATCCCTGCGCATCAGATGTGGTCATGTCCAATGTAGATTCCAATTCCCTGATAACTTCCCCTTCCCATTCTGAATAATCGCTTTTGGGATTCTCCGCGTTCATCTTGGCCGCCATGGCCGCCTTTTCCTGGGGGGAATATTCCGTCAGAATCACCTTGAATTATTTGCATTCCGCTACAATACAGCAGGTCCTTAATTTCCTGCAGTAGATGAATGGAAGCGGGTCCGTCCCGGGTGCGGTCCTGACTATTCTGACCCTGATGTTTGATGTTTCAACCAAGAAGGTCCCGCATATCTCCGAATTCACCGGGGCCGGAACATTTATCGGACCTAGTTGGTCATAATATTTGAAGTCCGGCTTGTTCGATTGTTCAATGTATGCCGTGAATGCCGTCCCCTTCGACATGAAAACGACACCGATTGAATTGTAGTCCCGCTTTAATTTCTTCATATCAAGCAGGTCCACTAGGACTTCATCACCGCATATCACGCTTTCGCAGCATTTGTATGTTTCTTCCGGGTCCCATGTGTCACTAATGGTCATCACCTTCACGCGGGCGGGCTTGGGAGCGGTAGCGGGGCAGGACCCACATTTGACGCGCCGAATACGATTGGGATTGTGACATCTTCCGTGATGGTCAGGTCCTTGGAATAGTAGATATTGTTTTTGTTGTCAACAACCGCTATCCTGTAGAATCCCCGGGCCAACGGCAAGAATCCCTTGCACATGTTTTGACCGCATGATGGACCGCGGCAGATTCCCGCGAAGAATCGGACCGTCCCCTGTGGGTCCGCTATCGGGTCCTTCCATGCCCAAATGTAAAATGAAAAGTGTGCCGGGGCATTGTCGCATCCTGAAAAGTCAACCGTGACCTTCCGCTTCCGGTTGTCATATGCCAAGGCCCCACCTGCGATTCCTAGAAGTGTTAATAGTCCCGCAATCAGTCCCTTTTGTCCCGTTGACATTGCCATTCTTGATTCCCCCTTATACATATGACCTGCATGGTGATTCGGTCCACTTGGACGCACATGCGAATCTTGCCGATGAATCGTTGTAGATATTTATTAAGTCTTGCCTTAACCCGTTCATCTGTGTCATAATGTCATCACGCATCAGGCCTAGGTTGATGGTGATTCCATTGGCAATATCTAGCGGGTAATCCCGTATCGCGGGACCCACAACGATATTGAAATATCTTCCGACTTCTTCAAGGGCCGCCTTCCCCGCGTCGGGTTGTGTAATCCAAAAGTCCGCATTGGCCAATATCTGCCCGATGTATCCTAGCGCACCGTTCCCGCTGATTGTCCTGTCGGACCTTGACGGTGGAAGGCCTTGGACCTTCCACAATGAGATTGAATGCGGTATCTTGAATAGCGTGTTGTCCACATTCGCGTTGGCTGTGCTGACCGTCCTGCCCATTCGCGTTACCGCGCTTGTCATTGCCGTTCCAACGGCTGTGAATCGCGTCCCCATGACCGTAGGGACCCGGCCCCATTGTGTGAAGGCCGCCTTCAATGCGTTCACGCGGTCATTCAACCCGCCCGCGCCGCTGATTGCCGCCTGTAGCGGATTCGTGTATGACCCGATGGCCGATGCTACCGCTGCTTGAATCTTCGTGGGGAGATTTGCCCAATCTTTTAGCATTGCGTCAATGCTTCCGTATTGCGCTACTAGATTTTTCAGATATGAAATGTTCCCATTCAAAAAATCCAAGTTGGGCTTCATGCCGACTATGCCCTGAAACGAAGATAGATTTGTTTTCAGGTAGTCTAGGCCCGGGACATATCCGTTGACCTTCGTGGTCAGGTTGCCTAGGCCCGTATTGATTGACCCGATGGACCGTATGCTATTCATGTATGACTGTGTGATTTCCTTCAATGAATTGTATGTGGTCCCGCTTGACAGGTCCACGATTCCCGAATATGACGGTTCCGTGAATAACAATGAATGTCCGTTGAGAATGTTCAGGAAGTTCAAGCCGTCGAATAGCGTTGGGGCAGGTCTAGGGGCCGGGGGCATTGCCAATTACATCACCGTCCTTCTTCTTCTCCGGTTCCGGCAGGTCCACCGCCTTGACAATTTCCGGGTCCTTGGATTCCGGCTTCTTGGATTCCGCTTCGGCTTCTTCTTCCGCGTCATCTTCCGGCTTCTTCCGCGGGTAGATTCCGTTCTTCACCTGCATGTCCCGCAGTAAATACCCTGCCGCCATGCCGAAGATGAATACTATTGCGAAGAATCCCACCGTTAAACATAGGTCATCCATTGCACATCACCACGGAATCAATACGAATAGCCGCAGTCTAGGCCCGGACAGGACCTTCCTGCAGTCCCCGGGCTTCTCCGGGTCCACGCACCCCTTGACCGCTTCGACCACTACAGGGCCGCTAGGTGCGTTATACGGTGGATTTCCTGGGGGATTCCCTTCTTCGGCTTGAAGGTATGCCTTCGCTTGGGCCAAGGCCGCCAATCCTGCCGCTACCGCCGATACGAAAAGGTTCCGGGCTAGTGCGACCCCACCGCCGAATACTGCATCCGCGGATAGGGACCCTAGGAATACAATGCCGAAGATTATTCCGACATTTCCGATGAAGATTTTAGTCCTGTGGTCCGTGGAATTCACCCCCTACGGCTGTTGGGGGGATTCCATGACAGACTTAAAAATACCGCTGTGCTTCTTCCCCTTCGGGGTTATCGTCTTGGCCACGCCGAATTTAATCTTCTTGGGGTCCATGACCTTGATGGATTTGAATGATTTCATCTGCGCTTCCGTCAACGGCTTCGCAGGTTTGTTTGTTTTCGACATGCCTTCCCCCTACGGGTCCTGATTTGTCCTTGGACCCGCTGTGCAGTTGTAGCGGTAATTCGCAGTTTCTTCATAGTCCCCGGTCACGGCTGTATTCTCCCTGATGGCCCCGGATTCTATGGCTGAACCTGATGCAGTCCACGGTATCCCGGCTGCCCTGTATGAATCGAAATGCTGTGGGGTTGCTTGTGGACATACCATTAGCAACTGCGAAGTATAAACCCATGCAACTCCCCCGGTCCATGTGTAAAGGTCAATCTGATTCGGGTTGGTGTTGCATTCGTTGTATTTGTTTATGACCTGAACATGCGTTTGGTCCTTCGCGGCCACGCATTTACCTTTTGTCGCGTTTAAGGCAACCGCCACTATAGTACCGTCATTGTCCCGTATGTCGTTTAGGGCATTTATGGTAGGTGGGGGATTAACGGTACTTACTCCGCAGAATACAAAATGCGTCCATGCCCCGCCATTCTCGTTAAATGCCGCTTCCGTGTTTAAAGGCATTGTTGCGTGTCCTTGTAGATTGACATAGTATGCGCTACTATTGACTGTGCTGCCGTCGAAAGCGCAGGTTATTGCGAATTGTGAGTAAAATTGATTCTCCCCCGCAGTAATCATCCCCCTTGCTAGAATGCATATTTTATTCTCGGGGTGATTTATCGCCATGCACCATGACCCTTCAATGTCATGTGTGCCTGACTGCCCGGGGGTTGTGTATCGTGCTGTGATTGTCCAATTATCCGGGTCATCATCGGTGGTCCCGGTGACATCGTAGTAATATACCCCGGTCCCTTCGTATTCACCGTAACTTCCCACCGGGATAAATACGCGGCCCCCCGAAGTGACCGCTAGTTGATTTGGATTCGGATTCGTGACATTGATTGCCTGTATCCCGGGAAGGACCTTATATGATAACTGTATCGTGGTTCCACCTAGGAATTTGGCCTTGACCAGATAAGTGTAATCTGTCGGGGATTGCGCTAGGGCCTTCGCAATACAATAGAAAACATTCTTGTCCCCGGGCAGTTGTGCGCCCTTGCATCCTTGGTCACTCGGGAAGCGGACATCGGACCCTAGGCCCGTATATGCCAAGATTCTGTCATCCCATGTAAGGAATTTTGTGACTACCGCGGGATTTGTCGGGTCTATGAACCCGCCCATCAGTATTGTAGGTGGAGCCATGTTTTTTACCCCCTTATGCGACCCCCGAAGGTGTCATTGTGAACCACATCAGGTCCCTTGGTTCCGGTGGTCCTGCCGGGACCATGACTGCGTTCCCGCCGTCCACGACCTTGTATCCGCCGAAGATTCCCTTCCTGAATATGAAGGACCGCGTGTGGATGATTGATTCAAGGTCCAAATACCCAGGACTTGATGCCACTAGCCGAATTTCCGGTATGTTGTATCCCGGGACCTTGATGCAGAATCTACCGTCGGCTAAAACACGATATACCCTGCCCCGCGCATATCCGGGAATCCATGCCCGGACATATCCCCTTATCGGGGTCCCCGCCGCGATTATAAGACGGCCCTTGATTAAACATGCATCTACTAGCCGTCGTGATGTTCGCATTGGGATTCACCTTTTTTGATGTATTATGCCCGGATTTCCTACCGGGCTTTTACGGGGAAAGGAAAGGGTAGCCGGGGGAATGGGGTTCCTTGTCCGGCTACTGCAGCAGCATGTTCACCGTTGTCGGGCAGATGGTGGACGGTGCAGGTGGGGCCTTGATGCAGTCCGGCTTCACGAAGGCCAAGGACGGCATGACTATCAGGGCATACGGGGCCACAGCACCGCTTCCCGCTAGCGGCAGCCATTGGTAGTTCAACGGGGGTTCCATATTCCCGTTGGGGTCCGTCGGATAGCGGAGATTGATGAGAATGCTGTATGTTATCCTGCGGCTTGTCGCGTTGTAGGGCAGGATTTTTATCGGCATCTGCAGTTCCTTGTAGGGCTTCTTGTTCTTGTATGCATTCGGGCATACGGCCCCTGCGGTCCCCACCGTCGCATTGTCATACAATATGACATGCGTTTCCAGAAGGTCCGTGTTGTCCACATTCACTTCTGAAAGGTGTGCGCCCGCTTCGCCTTCGTCGTCGAGTTCAAGGGCCATGAACCTGTCATTCTCCGCGAGAATGATTGCACCGAAGAAGCAGTCGTCTTGGAATGCCGCAAGGTCCGCGTGTGCCGTGACACCGCCCGTCATCGCGCCGAAGGGTCCGACCTTCACCTGTATGTCGTATGGGACTATCTGAAAAGCCGCGGCTGCGGTCAGGTCAGTCACATACTTGTCAAGCACATCGTCCCATATCTTGGTCTGAAACATTTCCGGCATTTTTAATCCCTTCCTTTTTTAGATTTTACCTGCGATTTCTGATTCCGTGATTTCCGTTCCCGTTGGGTTTTTACACCGCGCCGCATCCCGGGCATGTCGGGGTTCCCGCGCCCGTTGCCCCGGTGTTGGCCGGGGTTGAAGATGTCGTGAACGACACGCCGCGGACCGCGTTCCATGTGGTCCCTGCGGACTTGTTGAAGATGTATTGGTTCGCGTAGTCAAGCGGGACCATCGCGTAGCCGAACAGTTTCCATACGCCTGTCTGCGCCTTGAAGTTCGCGCTTGTCGCGTTGGCCTGTGCCGCGGACCCCCAAAGGGATGACGCGATACCTGCCGCGATTGCCGATGCGCCGAGAACATACCCGGCCACCTTGGAAATGCCCGTCTTGAGCCACTTCCATGCGACGACGATTGCGATAAGGCCGATAAGAATTCCCACTAGGGGTATGAAGCCAAGCAAGGCCCCAAGGAAGCCCATGCCGACTGCGGCCATGACATACTTCCCGCTGCTGATGCTGTCCCCTATCACATGCTCTCTTAACATTCCCGCGTTCTTGTCAGGCATTTTTAATCCCTTCCTTGGTTTTTACAGATATTTGCCAAGTTCGCGCTGCACACATGCCTTGGCCACTTTGCCGCTTCCGTTCTTGCATTCCGTTATGGCCTTCGTAACGGCCTTGCGGACATGCTTCACGGTCACACCCTTGGACGAATGGCCCTTGTGACCCTTCTTCCCCTTGTGTGAAACGGCCCTTTTCCCGTCGGTATAAACCACATGGCCGGACTTGGTTTTGACTACCCGCGCCCTTTTGCCATGCTGCCGCAGGGATTTGACCTTCTTGTGTGCTGCGCCCTTTTGCATGACACTAAATCAACCCCGGGATATATAAAATGTCACGGAATTTTATGACCCGGAATGCCATCCGGTGTCCATTCATGTCCATAGAACGCGTAGGGCAGGTGGCATTTTTGTAAAAATATTATTTTTATCGTTAATATCAACATCGGGCCTTATCGAATGCCGGACCATATAATCCTTGATTGCCGCTAGTATCCCTTCCGCGGACCATTTCAAGGTCATGGACCCGGCTGCCTTGGATGCATTGGCCGCCCTGACCAATGCCGAATGTCGGTTGTCAAAACAATATTTAATCAGGGATTTCAGATGGTTCTTGTCGGGTTCCGCGTATTCACCTAGGAATCCTGAATCCTTCGGGACCGGGACGATTTTGTGTCCGATGAAATATGCGTTTTCCGTCGTGCAGTATTCAAGGACCCCGGAATATCCCGTCGTGATTATCGGCAGCCCGGTCCGCATTGCTTCCAATGGTGTCAGGCCAAAACCTTCTGACCTGTGCGGATGCACGAATAAATCTGCCGCGTGATATAACGCTAAAAGTTCCGTCGGATTCAAGCGTGATTCGATTATCCTAATGTCATCATGGTCCCGGTATTTCTTCACGATTCCTTCACCGTATTTCCCGGGACCCAATGGCCGCCCCTTGATGATTAACTGCATCTGCCCCGGCATTTCATCCGATAGTTCCGAGAATGCCTTCAATAAAATGTCATGGCCCTTTCGCAGTTGAATCACCGACACATCTAAAATCCTGAACGGTTTCCGGTCCCAAGGCCTGACCCTGTGCTTGTAGAATTCCGTGTCCACGCCATCAGGACACACATAAATATCCGTGGGGTCCTTCATCTTTTCCTTCACGAAGATTTCTTTTACATATTTCGACGGGACCACAACCATGTCCACATCTTCAAGGTCCTTCCTGAAATGCGCCGGGACCTTCGTGGATTCCCACACGCAATATCCAACCCTGACCTGGGCATTCGGGTCCAAAAGTTTAAACTGATTCTGTGATGAAGCGGTCCCTATCCCGATGCACACATTACATGATTCCTGCCCCGGTATTAATCGGTCAAGCCATATCGTATTTACACCGGGAATCTGTCGGAATCCCATCATCATTTTGTTGCAGGTTTCAGTAAATGACGCTTCACCTTGCCGTCGGTGGATTGCGATTAACATTGAAGGCCACCGCCTATTTTTCAACGGTGACTTTAATGCTTTTTGACCCCGGTGGAATCAACCCGGCAGATAAGTTTTTCATCATTGCATCCGGGTCCGTTATCTTCACACCGTATTCCTTTTCATACAAAACCGTGTTTATCTCCATAATTATTCTTATTTTCATTTCCCCATCCCCTGATTTTTCCTTGGCCGTCCCCTTCTGAATTCCATTTCCTTGCATTTGCCGTCCTTGTCAATCCCAATCCGTTCAAGACGGCAGAACGGATGACCGTCGCAATGATTCCGGCAGGACCGCACCACACAATGTATGCCCATGTTCATTGCTTCCCCGTCCTTGAAAACTTCGTTGAATGTTGGATGCAGTATTCGATTGCGTGTGACAGGTTATGCCATTTCCGCGCTTCGATTCCGTCAGTCAGGATTTTATACAGGTCCGCGTCAATCGTTGTGTGAATGTCAATGCGCTTCCCCGTCATTGATGATTCCCCCCTGACACCTTCTTCTTGTAATCTTCACCGCAGAAGCATTTCCACGCTTCGGGATATTTCCGTCGGAATTGCTGACATAATTCCTTCGTGGTCCATTCGATTTTTAGCGGCAGTTGTAGATTCCCCGGGGATTGATTATAAATCTCCCAAAATTTCTTAATGACGAATTGCCGGGACTTCATCTTGCATATCGTTGACCCCGTAACCCACACTATCCATTTGTTGATTGCCGTTGTCACCGCTAGGTCTTGACCCATGCCCTTCTTCACTAGATGGTCAATTTCCTTTTTTACTTCGGGCCATAGGACCGCGTAACCTTCCTTGCGGTTCAGGACATCGGGGTTTTCCCGACAGTAGGTACAATGTTCATCTTTTTTGGACATTATCAGCCACCGCCGCACTAGAAGGCATCAGGGCCTTCATTTCCCAAGGGTCCATCATGTATTGAACCGCCGCGGGGTTGTTCATTCCGTAGCGTTCCCGGACCGTTTCACAAATGTTCCTGACCCATTCAAAACCGCCGGGAATCCCGACAATAATCTTGTATGCCCGGGGCCTTCGGAATGACAGGTTATAAAGAATGTAGGCCGGGTCCATGTATGCATGTATCCACGGCTTGAATATCTCAAAAACAATGCGCTTGTCCGCGCCCATGACCTTCCCCGATAGGTAGCGTTCAATCGCGTCAAATACCGCCGTGACCCCGGCTTCCGTCCCGATGTTATTTGTCAGGTTGTCAATCGGGAAGTTCTGACAAAAGATGTTCTGATATTTTTCAAGCATGTCCATGACCGTCTGTGGTGTCTGCCGTCCAAAAATCAGGTAGTAGTTCAATGCAGTTGGCCGCAGATGTTCAGGAAGGCAATGCTTGGCATACGCCAATAATTTATTCGGGATTAATACCCCGTCCACCTTCGTAAATTCTACATTCTCCGCCATTGCACCACCGTCCTATCCATCATCATCTTCATCCGGTGGGTCCGAAGGCGGGTCCGGTCCTGCAGGTGGATTTCCTGGGGGTGCTGCCGGGGTGGATTGTGTCAGGACCCGCTTCCCTGCAGGTGGCGGGGGCGGGGGCGGGGCAGCCGCGAATGATGCATCCATGTCCGATTCCAATTCCTGCAGGACTTCCTTCTTCGTTTTTGTGTCCGCGGGTGGGGCCTGTGTCACCACGCCTTCCGCTAGTTCCATTATCCTGATGACATCGGCCAAGCGTATTTCCTTTTCCATTCCTGCGGCCTTCAAAACTTGAATGATATGCGACATGTTCAGGATAAAATCCTTGGACTTGGCCCGTTGATTGGCCCGGTCCACCGTGGCCGTAACCTTATCCGTGACATTCGTTAAAATGTCACCTATCGCGCCTATCGTTTGCTCATTCAATTCAAAATTCTTTTTACCGCCGTCACCGGACAGCATCTTTTCAATGTTCTTCATTGCGGATTGGTATGCTATCTTCGCTAGCGGGTCCTTCGGCAGTCCGTCCCCTTCTTCTTCTTGATTCGGGCCTGTCTTAAATCTTGAATCCGCTATGTCCCGCGCCCGGGCTTCAATGTCCGCTTCGCGCCGTTCTTCTTCTTCCCGGATTTGGTCCTTCATCCGTTTTTCTTCGGCCTTCATCTTCTCGTATGCTTCGGCCATTGATGATACGCCTTTGCTTGTCGGTGCATTCTTGCCTTCAAGGATTTCCTTCTTGATTTCATCCTTCAATGCGTCAATGTCAAAATTTGAAGAATTCCCGCCGGATGGAATGACCGCGGCCTTGTCACCATCCATGACTTCCCGCATCGCAGCCGCGTAACTGCAGTTGGTCCGGTCCCTAATCGCTTGAACCTTTTTTATAAAATCTTCTGATTGCCCTGCCGCCATTTCCCCATCCCCTAGGTCCCGGGTCCGCGTCCCATCAGGGGGGTCAATCCCCATTAGACTGCGGACCCGTCGCCATGGCATGTAATGTCATCTTGCCTAATAAATGTTTTCAAAAAAATATTTTTTTA
>Ga0315291_10003308_pt1 | contig 20882 bp, 13 predicted proteins | sample YL17G12_20_MG_FD_203070 | JGI IMG/M metagenome (GOLD analysis project Ga0315291, IMG submission 203070) | Sediment microbial communities from Yellowstone Lake, YNP, Wyoming, USA - YL17G12_20 | ecosystem: Environmental > Aquatic > Freshwater > Lake > Sediment | place: USA: Wyoming | collected...
CGCCGGTCCCCCCACGGCATAAACCGTGGGGATGAGCATCGAAGCGATGCCGACCGCCGCAACCCACGTCGTGAGAACCTGCCTCGATCGCGCATCCACCAGCGGTGTCCGTCCCTCATGATCGGCGGTTAGCTAGTCGAAAAGATTCGGCCCAGCCCGCAGCAGAGCCCGGGCGGCGTGGAGCCTGCCCGTTCCCCTGGATCAAGCGCAATCTCCGAGCCCAGTTCGTAGGGCGTGAGTTACTCTCCTGTGACGCGTTCGGGGGGCGCCGCGCGAGCCTGAGGGGGCGGCGCAGCGGTGGTCACGGATAGGTGAAGACCACCTGCTTGACCTGCGGCGGCAGCTTATGCGAGAAGTCCAGCAGGTGCTGCCTCAGCCGTGGCGCCTCAGACGGGTCAACGGCGAAGAACGTGACGGTGTCGCCGTAGCATACGACATTCAACGGTATGCGCCATTTGCCCACGACCACCCACGCGGCGGGTGGCCCGCCGCCGAAGATGCTCTCATAAGTGACGGCGATCTTGACGCGCTTGGCCCGCGCCAGTTGCCGCAGGAAAACGTCATCATAAGTGCCACGCAGGAACGCGCCTGCGGTCTCGACAGTGCCCAGCCCGGCCAGGTCGAGAAGCTTGATATCCGCCAGATAGTCAATCGCGCCGATATCGCTGGCGGCGACCGCCTGTCCCTGGTAGTACTGCCTGAGGAACCGACCCATCTGGTACTGCTGCTGATATACGTTGGAGGTGGCGATGGGCGTCACCATCGCCGCCCGCGCTCCCTGTTGGCCGATGGGCAGCACCAACAGAACCCCCATCGCCAGCGCGACCCGCGCCTGCGCGCGGTCGGGCAAGCTGGTGGCGCGCAACAACGCAAATACAGACGTCGCCAGGCCATACAGTCCCAGTGTTATGAGGTATGCCTCGTAGCGCGGCCCCAGTCTGCCGAGGACCACCTGCGGCGCAAAGGCAACCAGCAGCACCAACAGGGTCAACTGCTCGGGCTGCCAGAATCCGTGGCCCTTGACCAGCCGGTACAGGTATATTGCCGCGGCGGGCGCCACCAGGTAGAGGAGGGGTGAAACTGCCAGTTGGGCGAACACGCCGGCTTGCGGGTTGTACCAGTTGCTCTTCATCAGCAGCGAGTTGGGCAGCCAGTAGCCGCCGTGGGCGACCGAGACCACCGCGTAGGCCGCCACCGGCGCCAGCGCGAGGGCCGGCAACGCGAGGCCCGCCAGCCAGCGCCGCCGCAGCAGGAACAGCGGCGATACCACCGCGACCAGGAACAACCCTTCGTAGCGGGTCGCGGTCAGCAGGGGGGCCAGCGCCAGCGCCAGCGCCGTGCTGCGGGACACGTGGTTCTGTCCGGCAAGGCTGTGGGTGGAGAAGTGGACAAAGGCCAGCACCAGCAGCACCTGCAGCAAGTGCTCCATGCCGTCGAATACCATCAGGGGCATGCGCATGAAGATGATCAGCTCGAGCAGAACGAGCAGGATGAAAGGGGCCGGCAGCCCGCGGCGCTCCAGCAGCAAGAAGAGGCAGGCGACGACGAGGGTGGACAGCACGACGTTGAGCACCAGCGGGGTGATTTCGTTCGGCCCCGCCGGCAGGTATATCAGCGCCAGCAGCAGGGGCCACAGCAGCGAGGACTGCGACGAACTGAAGCCATACTTGGTAACGCCCCACACCCCGTGCTGCACCAGATGCTTGGCGAGCGCCATGTGGATGTAGGCGTCATCGAGGGAATAGACGAGGCGTCCCTGGTTGAGGGAGCGGGAGAAGTGGAAGATGACCGCCAGGCTCAGCCACAGGAAAGCCAGCGCGACGAGCAGCGGCCATCTCTCGGCCACGCGTTTCACTATGTCCCCTCCGCCACCCGGCTTGTGGCACCTCCCGGCGGCGGAATCGCCACCGCCTGGCGCTGCACGACCGCCGCGCCAACAGCCGGGGTGCGCAGCGACGCCTTGTCACCGGTTGTCGGACTGTTCTACGCGCCGGTGTAGTTGGTTCTTTGCAGGCGACCGCAATCCTGCCAAGCGGCGTTATCGCTGCGCCGACGCGCGGGGGAGCGGTGGGGGCGCGCCGCGGGACGGCGGGTCAGATGCCGTACACCCAGTCCGGGGTAAGCCACACGTGCTTGATGCGTGTGCGCATGTGGGTGTAGGTCACATGCAGCAGGCCGTCGCGGCACTGGATGATCGCGGGATAGGAGAACTCGCCCTGGTCGGCGCGCTCGATCTCGCGCACTATGGGGAAGGTGTCGCCCTCGTCCTCGGACATCGCAAGGGCGAGGACGTTGCGCCCGCGCTCGAGGGGATTGAAGGCGAGCGCGACGCGGCCGTCGGTGAGCTTGACCATGTCGATGGCGGCGCCGGGATTGGGCATATCGGTATGGACGGCCGGCTCCCAGGTCCTGCCGTTGTCGCGGGAGACGGTGCGGCCGATGCGGTGGAGGCCCCCGGCCGGGCGCAGCAGCGCGAGGATGGAGCCGTCGGTGCGCTGGATCATGGTGGGATGCTGATTGGGCACCCCCGGCACCTGATCGGTGTACCACCACGTGTCGCCGTCGTCCTCGGAGATGAGGAACATGCTGTTGCCGGGGGAATACTCGACGCCGATGATGGTATCGCCGTTGGCGAGGTTGAGCGGCTTGGTGCGAAGGACGCAGCCCCATTCGGCGCGCAGCATGATGTCGTCGCCCCAGGTAAGCCCGAGGTCGGGGCTGAGCTTCATCTTCTGGTCCACGGTATCCCAGCGCACGCCGGGGCCGGGCGGGCCGTCGAGCTTGCCGTGCATGGTGCCGTAGAAGAGCTGCACGCGCCCCCTGCGGTTGACCCACAGCACGGGGTTGCCCTCGGGCTTGCCGGGGGTGTCGGCGACGATCTGGGGCGGCCGGCTCCAGGGCTCGTCGGCGGTCTTGCGAGCGGCGACCACGGCCGCGTCGGGGCGCGCCTCGTCCTCGCCGGCGTACCAGGCGGACAGCAGGTCGCCGTCGGGCAGCTCGACGATGACCGAGCAGTGGCACCGCGGCAGCCGCTCGGTCGGCTCGTGCACCCAATCCCATTCGAACATGTGAACCTCTCCAGGATTAGCTGGTTCTCCATACCGCGCGCGGGGCGCCAACACCTCTTGCGACGGAACCTGGCGGGCGGCGGGGGCGTCGAAGGATTGACACTTCACCTGGGGTATGCTAAATTGTACTTGACTGACGCCGTAGGTGATTGCTGCGTAGGAGGGGTGTTATGACCCGGTGCCTGGCGGTACTCGGGCTGATTGCGGCGGCGTTTGCGCTGGCGCCGCGAGCGGAGGCGGTTGAGCAGCAACTGGGCGGAGTCCGCCTTGGCCAGCCCGCAGTGGAGCTTCTGAACCAGAAGCCTTATGGCGCCCCGGATTTCTTCGGCCCGAACGGGGCCATGATAACGTACGGGATCGAGGCCCCCCCACCGTCCGGTCAGCCCGGGGCGCCGGCGCCGCGGGTGGCGGCCCCGGCAGCCGCTGCGCCTGTGTTCGGGCTCGGGGGAGGAATGGTGTGGGGCGGTCTGTCCGGATCCCGGGAGCCGTCGGAACCACCCGGCTTAATGCCGGCAGCCCGGCCCATGGTCGCAGCCCCGATCGCGACGCAAGCGGGCGCCGCGCAGATCTACTGGCTCTACAATCTGGACGGCATGCGCGTCGTGGTGGGCATCACGGCTGACGGGAATGTCGATTCGATCGTCATCGCCGGCAGGTCTTACCCCGGCGCAGTGACCGCGCGCGGGGTCACGCTCGGCGATAGCTACACCGCAGTCATCGGGAAGTACGGGTTCCCCGAGTCCACCCAGAACGCAGGCGCCAACCTGGTGTTGAGTTACGCGAGCGCCGGTCTGACACTGACGCTCAGCGACATGCGGGTGACGACCATTGCGCTAGCCAGGCCGGCTCCGGCGGCTCCGGCGGTTCCGGTAGCCATGCCGGGGTTCGGGGTGCCGGCACCCCCGGCAGCAGGGGCGGCTGCGCAACCGCAAGCTCCGGGGACGCCGGGGCGGATCCTCTGGGGCCTCGGCGCTGAGTGACGCTGGGACTGGTGCGCGGAGGCCAGGAGAAAAGCAATGAGTAGAGAGAACGTCGGGCGCCTGGCGCTGGTGACGGCAGCCCTGGTGGCGCTGGCGGCGCTTGCATCGCCCAGCCAAGCCCAAGAAGCGCAATTGGCCGGCATATCGTTGGGCGAGAGGCCGGACGATCTGTTGTCCTCGCCGGCTTTTGGCACGCCCGATGCGATGTTCACATCCGGCAATGTCTTCAATTTTGTGAAGGCGCAAGGAAGCGGCACACCGCCATGGGCGGGTGCGGTGCGGATGGCCGCCCTGACGGGCGACCAGGTGCAGTGGTTATACAACCGCGACCCGGTCGTGATCGGGTTCGTCATCACCGGCACCGGGCCGAGCGCGCGCGTCACCGACATCGTCGTCAGCCAATGGCGCAACTTCAACCCCTCCAAGGTCGCAGAGACGGAAAAAGGCATGCGACTGGGCGACACGTTCGCGGACGTGTTGGAGGCATACGGGTGGCCCAACCGCATGGAGATAATCAGCGAGCAAGGGGGCGCAGGCGCCGCTGCGTCCACTCCCGCCCCGGGCGGCATTGCGCCCGGCGCGTTGGGCGGCTTCACCTTCCGGTTCAGCTCTGGCGGCGAGGAATCCCCCGCTGCGGCGCTCGGTCCCGCGGCGCCGGCGGGGCCGGGTCCCCTGCCGCCGGTCGGCGGCCCCCTCCCACCCACCTACTCGACTACGGCGGAAGCCGGGCCCGCGGGGAGCCTGACGTTCACAAAGAGCTGCGTCATGAGCTATCCTGCGGTAGATTTCGTGATCTACCGCATGCAGGTCTTCCGCATCCACGTCTACGGGCGCTGAACAGGCGCTTAAGGAGCGCCGGTGTTTTGCGCGGAGCCCGCTGCGTAGGGCGCGCAAGACAGCGACGGCCGGGTTTGCGTGCGCGGCTGCTCGTGGAATAACCCTAGAAGAAGCCCCGCGTGCCGCCTCGGCGCGCGTTCGGTGCAAACCAGGACTCGAAAGGCAACAACCCCATGCATCGCAAGCAACGCATCGCCCTGATAGTCGTGCTGATGGTGGTCATGGTCACCTCGTTCATGGCCGGCCGTCAGTTTCAGATCCTGGCCGACGGCACCCGCAGCGATGTGAGTGTCACTGACGCCCTGCGCGCGATTCGGATCGCGAGCGCGGCCGGAGCAACAGGCGCGCCGGCGCGCGACGATGTGGATCTGCAGCCGCTGGAGACCTTCGGCCAGGTGCTGGAGAACATCAATCGCTACTACGTTGAGCCCATTGAGGACAAGCGCAAGCTGACCTACGGGGCGGTCCGCGGCCTGCTGGCGTCGCTGGAGGACCCTTACACGCGCTTCATGGAACCGCAGGAGTACCAGTCGTTCCAGGAGGAGAACCAGGGGCATTTCGAGGGCATCGGGGCGACCATCGGCTTGACCGAGGTCAAGCCCGACGAGGAGGCGGCGAAGGCCATGCCGGGGCTGCGCTGCCCGGCGTGCGGATCGGAGATCCCGAGCCGGCGTTTCCGCGTGACGATCGTGGCGCCGCTGACCGGCAGCCCGGCGGCTAAGGCGGGGGTGCGGGCAGGGGACCTGATCCTGCAGATCGACGGCGCGCCGACCGACCGCATGACCCTGAGCGATGCGGTGAAGAGAATCCGTGGGGAGCGCGGCACCACGGTCAAGTTGCTGCTCGGCCGCGAGGGAGAGGAGAAGCCGCTGCTGAAGGAGATCGTGCGCGGGCCGATCGATGTGGCCACGGTTGAGAGCAAGATGCTGGATGATAGCATCGGGTACATGCGGCTCAACTACTTCTACGAGGACACGGGGCGAGCGGTGACCACGGCGCTGGAGGAGCTGCGGGCCAAGCGCATGCGCGCCCTCGTGCTCGACGTGCGCAACAACCCGGGGGGCCTGCTCAATCGCTGCATCGACGTGGCGCGGCAGTTCGTGGCCGAGGAGCCGGTGGTTTACGTGCAGGAGCGCGGTCAGCCCATGCGCCCGTTCTACGGCCCGCACCGGGGCGCAGGCCATGACTTCGACCTGCCGTTGGTGGTGTTGGTGAACAAGGGCAGCGCGAGCGCGTCCGAGATCCTGGCAGGCGCGATACAGGATGCCAAGATCGGCAAGCTGGTGGGCACCACCACCTATGGCAAGGGCTCGGTGCAGACCATCCTGCCCCTCAACGACGGGGCCGCGCTCGCCCTCACCACCTCCAAGTGGTACACGCTGGCGCGCCGCGACATCAACCACAAAGGCGTGGCGCCGGACGTGGTGGTGGAAATGCCGCCCGACGCCGCCTTCGACAGCCCCGAGGACTCGCAGTATCAGAAGGCGCTGCAGATGCTGCGGCAGCGGGTCGCCGCCGCACACAGCTAGGGCCAGGCCCGGCTCCGGGGGTGGGTTCGTTGACGGCTTGCCGAGCGCCGGCCGGTTGGGCCGTCGCAGCTGAATGGTCATGACACCATCGTCGCGTCGCCGGGCGAAACCGGCGTTTCCATGGCTCCTGGTTGCGCTTGTGGCCGGCGTGGTCGGAATCGTGTGGTGGGTGGGGCGCGAGCCGTCGAGTGTGTCGCGGCCCTTCCCCGCCGCGCAAGCCGGCCATCCGACTGCGTCCGCGCCTCGGCCTGACGTCCACCGAGCGACCGGCACCCGCGCCCGGCGAACCTCGCCGCGCGTCGCCGCTGCGTCGCCCGTCGCACCCCCGCAAAGCGCGCCATCGTCCGCGCGCGAGGATCGCGCGCCGGCCGAAACCGGATGGCAGCCGGCGCGCCCGCTGCTGCCCTCGGGCTCCGGGCGGGTTGCGATAATCGTTGACGATGTCGGCTACAACGCCGACGAGATGAAGGATTTCGCCGCGCTCGACTACCCGCTGACGTTCTCCATCTTGCCCGGGGTGCCGGGGTCGCGGGAGCTCGCCCGCGAGTGCGCGGCGTCGGGATTTGAGGTCATGCTGCACCTGCCGATGGAGCCCCTCAACTCGCGGCTCAACCCCGGTCCGGGGTGCATCATGGTGGACATGACCGACGAGCAGATCGCCGCGCTGGTGGAAGAGCATCTGGCCGACGCGCCGCAAGCGGCGGGTGTCAACAACCACATGGGGTCGCGCGCGACGGCAGACGCGCGCGTCATGCGGGCGGTGCTGTCGGTGCTGCGCCGCCGCGGCTTGTTCTTCGTTGACAGCCTCACCACCGGCTCCAGCGTCGCCCAACAGGTCGCCGCCGAGCTGGGCGTGCCCTATGCCGCGCGCAGCGTGTTCCTGGACACCAACTTTGCCCCGGAGGCCGGTGACGCCGCGGAGTTCTTCGACTCGGCGCAGGAGCGCATGCGCCAGCTCGGCGGCCTGGCGCAGCACCGAGGCGCCGCCATCGGCATCTGCCACTACCACAGCCAGACGGCGCGCATGCTCAGCTACCTGCTGCCGGAGCTGAAGCGCGCCGGGGTGGAGGTCGTGAGCGTCTCGCAGTTGGTGGGGAGTGCGCGCCCGACGCCACCGACCGCGCCGCGCGGACCCGAGCGGACACCGCGCAGCTACGAGCCCGCCGAGGCCCGCTGAGTCGGGCGCCGCTGCGCCGCCTGGCGCATCGCAGCGCGATCCACCGGGCGCACGGTGTCGACGATCCACTCTCGCATTTCGCGCCCGGCCTCGGTTTGCTGCGGATAGGACATGAACTCCAGCTCGACCCCGAGCGCGCGAGCGACCTCGTGCGCCAGCAGCGGCCACACCGCGCCGATGTCGCCCACCATGGGCAGGCTCCCCGGCAGGCGCGCGAAGCCGGACATCTCCATGCGGAAGGGGATGCCGGTGGCCTTGGTCTTGGGCAAGCCTTTGGCGATAGCGGCGGCGACCGCGCCGGAGTCGCGCTCGGCGCGCCAGGCGCGTTCGAGATTGGGGTCGAGGTCGATGCGGATGAGCTGCTTGCCCGCCAGGGAGTAGGTGGCGCAGCCGTCCCACTGCGCCCAGATGCCGTGGCCGGTGTAGGTCTCGAAGGGGCCGTCGTGGACCTCCTGGGTGAGGGCAACGGCCGACTCGATGATGACATCGGCGCCGGCGAGCAGGGCGGCGATGCGCGCGGAGCGCTCGGTGATGGAGAGGCTGTCGCCGATGGCGAGGCCGACCGCGCCCGCGCCGACCAGTTGGGGGATGGTGACGAGCACCGGCACGCCGCGCTCGTGCCCTGCGCCGATCATGGTGCGTCGGTCCGCGCCTGCGCCAACCACCTCCTCCATAGGCGCGCCGGCAGATTTGGCGAGGGATTCGGCCTCGCGCGCCAGGCGCTCGGTGCGCAGGCCGAGGGGGTAAGCGAGATTGCCGGCGGCCTTGATGATGTCGGCGCCCTCGGTCTGCAGCGCGCGGCTGATGAGGCCGCGATCGACGGGCATCTCGGCCTCGATGAGGTCGAGCCAGCCCTCGGGCAGGAGCGAGACCTCGAACATGCCGTCCATCGGCAGCGCCGCGGTGTCGAGGCCGAGCGCCCCGCCGCGCACGCGGTGCACGCGCTCCAGCGCACCGGCCATCTCGTGGCCGACGACGGCGGACGACGTGGTGACGCCGTCAACCAGGCCGCGATGAATGAGCTCGGCGAGAAGGGTCGTTACGCCCTCGTGCAGATTTGGGCCGCTGCCGGTGACGACGACCACCTTGCCGCCGCGCTCCTTCGCCCCGGCGATGGCGGCGGCGGCCTGGTCGATGCGCTCGCGCAGGCCAGGCTCAAGCTCGCCACGGAGCGCCGCGATGGCCCGCTGGTCGATGGTCATGGGCAGTTCCTCCCCGGCCGATTGCGTATCATTATAGCAGCGTCCGGCATCACCGCCAACTCGCCCAGGGGGCTTGCGCTGCCGTCGAGATTCGCGTATGCATTGTGGCGGGGGCGTTTGCGACTGCAGCGGGCGTCGAAATGAGCCGGAAGCGCACGGACGACGCGCTCCTGCTTGGCGTGTTGACTATTGTGGTAAACTATGATATATAGCATTCATGGCTAAGCGCAAGATCGCTTCTCAGGATGTGTTGGGCGACCAGCCTTTGACTGCATTCGGACGCCGCTTACGCTCCCAACGGTTGGAAGCCCGCTACTCGCTCGCAGAGCTTGCCAACAGGGTTGGGGCGACTAAAGGCTATCTCTCGCGGCTCGAAAGTGGCAAAGCCAAGCCCTCGCCGGACATGATCCAGCGCCTCGCGCAGGCATTGGGGATAAACCCCACCCCCTTGCAGATATTGGCGGGGCAATTGCCAGCCGACGTGAAGCAGATACTTTACAGCTACCCGCTTGAGGCGCCGACAGTCCTCAGGGAGACCTTTGTCAGTTACGATAGCCCACGGGGCGTTCCTCAGCAGGCGGTCCCACGGTCGAAAGGGGGCGAGACGGAACTTGGAGCTAGTGTGTTGCCTAGCGGCTGGAAAGGCTTGTACCAGGTGGTCCACGCTGATTGCTTGCAGTGGCTAAAGGAACGCGAGCCAAATAGCATACACGCGATCGTCACGGATCCTCCCTACGGCCTCAAGGAGTACACCTCTGGGGAGAAGCAAAAACTGCGCCACCGGCGCGGCGGCGTCTGGCGGATACCACCGACGTTTGATGGCTGCGCTCGCAGCCCGGTGCCGAGATTCACAGTGCTAACTGACGACGACCTCGCTGCCTTGCGGGCGTTTTTTTCGGAATGGGCTAAGCGGACGCTGAGAGTGCTCGTGCCCGGTGGACACGTGTTCGTCGCAACGAATGCGTTGGTGTCGCAGTTCGTCTACACCGAGCTTATTCGAGCGGGCTTCGAAAAGCGGGGCGAAATAATCCGCCTCGTGCAGACTCTCAGGGGTGGCGACAGGCCCAAGAATGCGCATGAAGAGTTCACAGATGTGACGGTCATGCCGAGGTCTTGCTGGGAGCCATGGGGACTGTTCAGAAAGCCGTGTGAGGGTCGCGTGCAAGACAACCTGCGGAAGTGGAAAACAGGAGGACTTCGACGCGTTTCTGACGAGCAACCGTTTTGCGATGTGATCAAGAGCGCCCCCACGCGCAACGTAGAGCGCGAGATCGCGCCCCATCCGTCACTAAAGCCGCAAGCGCTGATGCGTCAGCTGGTTCGCGCTGCCCTGCCGTTGGGAGAAGGCGTCATCCTGGACCCATTTATGGGTGCTGGTTCCACAATCGCAGCCGCCTGTGCCGTAGGCTATCGCAGCATAGGCATCGAGTCCGATCTCGAGTTCTATGAATTGGCGATGAAGGCGATTCCGAAACTAGCAACCCTTGCGTCAAACGGGTGTAATGGGATTGGGACCGCAAGCAATGATGCCGCGCGAGGGGCACAGCAGGTTCTCTTCGCGCCATAGCGACCTACTCGCTCCCCTGAGGCGGCGTATCTGCTAGAATCGATCTATGCCTTCCCACACCAACTCCCGGTATTCTGTACACGAAGTTGCTTCTCAGCTTCTCCACGCCCGCTGCCGTGATGGACGCGGTGGGCGTACGTCGGGACGCGCCCTTTCGTCCGGAGAAAGACCAGTCCGACTTCGCGAGCTGCGCACACATAATTTCGATGAAGGTTAACGGAACAACGCGCCCATCCGCTTGCTGCCCTACGTTATACCTGAAAACGATAAGCCAACAGTCTTCGGGGTTATGGCCTTGCCAACCACCTTTCTGAACGGACGCCTTGACCTCTATGCCTTCGTCGCATTTCAGAACGAGGTTGGCCGCATAGAGGCCTCTTGGCAGCAGGTCAGGATACCCGCCGACCTTCAGATTCGCTTCGAGAGCAGGTGAAACTCTAGCGATGTTCTTGACCAGCAGCTCTGACACAATGCCAGACAGCGGGTTGCCCAGCAACAGTTCGTCCAGGGGCCGGAAGCCGCTTTCCATGAGGTGATCGTTCAGCCCGTGGAAAAGACGATACGTCTCTGCCGTCGCGGTCTCGACCTCCGCGACAGTCAAGCCGTATGGCAGAACCGCCCGCCTGTTCACGTAGCGAGGATCAAGCCGAGTCGCGCGCATCGTTGGGTCTCCCGTAGTCACAGCGCGAAAGCCCCTTCGGGCCGCGTGGTCGGCCCTCCCCAAAGTCGCAGCACCGGGCTCCACGGGATGACGCGCAAGGAGTATAGGCATCGGCACGTAGGGCAGAAGCTCGTCTTCTGCCCGCCTGGGAGCCCTGGGCAGGAGGCAAACTCCTGCCCTACCGCTCGTTACTTGGGCGGAAAACCGTCCAAGACTCGCCCGCATGCGCGCCTTTCCAGCGCAGGTACTCAATTCGCGACCAATGTCACGAAGTCTCCGTTTCCCCCTTCGCTGGCTGACGAGGCACTTGCGGCCACGCCCGGGTGTGAATGACTTTCTTTGGCGCCCTGCTGGGCGTTCTTGCCAAGACACCGCGTTCACACCCGCCACGCCCGGAAAACTTGACTTGAAACGGGCGTCTGTGATACCATAGAAACGCCCGGAAAGGGTGCTGCGAGGGCACCTGTTCCCGCTTGTTTTTCGTGGAATGCTGTGGGCCCCCAGAGGGTCCCCCCCTCTCCACCCCAGCACTCCCGCGAACGTGTTCACAGCCATAGTCACAGCATCGTAAGTGGGAGGTACTTGCTTGGCCCGAACCCGAGTGTCCAGCCCAGCCAACGGTTACACCGCCAGCAGCATTCAGGTGCTCAAGGGCCTGGACGCGGTGCGCAGGCGCCCCGCCATGTATATCGGCGACACCGGCTCTCGCGGCCTGCACCATCTGTTCGTGGAGGTGGTGGACAACGCCATTGACGAGGTGCTCGCCGGCCGCTGCACCAGGATCGACGTCGTCTTGCGCCGCGACGGCGCCATCAGCGTCGAGGACAACGGCCGCGGCATCCCGGTGGACAAGCACCCGGAGGTGAAGCTGCCCGGCGTCGAGGTCGCCATGACCATGCTGCACGCCGGCAGCAAGTTCGGCGGCGGCGGCTACCGGGTCGCCGGCGGACTGCACGGGGTTGGGGTGTCGGTGGTCAACGCGCTCTCCGAATGGCTGGAGGTGGAGGTGCGCCGCGACGGCAAGGTCTGGCGCCAGATCTTCAAGCGCGGCAAGAAATCGACCGATCTGCAGGAGATGGGTAAAGCCACCCGCACCGGCACCGTCGTCACCTTCAAGCCCGACGCCCAGGTGTTCGAGACCCTCGAGTTCAACCCCGAGATCATCACCGCCCGCCTGCGCGAGCTGGCCTACCTCAACCCCACCGCCAAGATCACCTTCACCGTCGAGGAGACCGGCGAGAAGCAGGAGTTCCATTACAAGGGCGGCATCGCCGCTTACGTCGAGCACCTCAACCGCCTGCGCGACCCCCTGCACCGGGTTGCCCGCTTCGCGGGCGCGCGCGAGGACGTCGAGGCGGAGGTCGCTCTGCAGTACAACCAGGGCTACCTGGAGAGCCTCCACTCCTACGCCAACAACATTCACACCATGGAGGGCGGCACCCACCTGTCGGGCTTCAAGACCGCGCTCACGCGCGCCATCAACGCCTACGCGCGCAAGGTGGGCCTGCTCAAGGAAAAGGAACCCAACTTCAGCGGCGATGACGCGCGCGAGGGCTTGACCGCCGTCATCAGCGTCAAGCTGCTCAACCCGCAGTTCGAGGGACAGACCAAGACCAAGCTCGGCAACACCGAGGTCGAGGGCCTGGTCAGCTCCATCGTTTACGAGGGCCTGACCAGCTATCTCGAGGAGAATCCCTCCGCCGCGCGGCGGATCGTGGACAAGGCCATCACCGCCTCCCGCGCGCGCGAGGCGGCGCGCAAGGCAAGCGAGCTCATCAAGCGCAAGAGCGCGCTCGAGGGCACGACCCTGCCCGGGACGCTGTGGGACTGCTCCGAAAAGGACCCGGCGAAGTGCGAGCTGTTCCTGGTCGAGGGCAAGTCGGCGGGCGGGGCGGCCAAGCAGGGCCGCGACAGCCGCTACCAGGCGGTGCTGCCGCTGCGGGGGGTGGTGCTCAACGTCGAGCGCGCGCGGTTCGACAAGATGCTCAACAACGAGGAGATCGCCACCCTCATCAGCGCGCTGGGCACCGGTATCGCGGAGCGCGCGACCAACGGCAACGGCGGCGACGAGGACGCCGACGTCAACGGCGAGGCCTCCAGCAAGTTCGACCTCTCGCGCCTGCGCTACCACCATATCATCATCATGGCCGACGCCGACGTGGACGGCGCCCACATCCGCACGCTGCTGCTGACGTTCTTCTTCCGCTACATGCGCCCGCTGGTGGAGCGCGGCCACCTCTACATCGCGCTGCCGCCGCTGTACGGGGTGCCCAGCGGCAAGGAGATGCTCTACGCGCACAGCGACGCTCAGCTCGACGACATCCTCAAGCGCCTGGGCAAGGACAACGGCACGGTGCTGCAGCGCTACAAGGGCCTGGCGGAAATGTCGGCCGACCAGCTTGCCGAAACCGCGATGGAACCCGCCAAGCGCAATGTGCGCCAGGTCACGATCGAGGATGCCGAGCGCGCCGACGAGCTCTTCACCATCCTCATGGGCGACAAGGTGGAGCCGCGCAAGGATTTCATCATCACCCACGCCAAGGAAGTGACCGACATCGACCTGGTGTAGGGAACGGTTGGCCGCGGGTGAACGCGGAAGGACAGGACCGGAACTCGCGTCGGCGCCCTGCACCCGTCATTCCGAGCAGCGCGAGGAATCCCCTACCTCCCGTGCAACCCCGGTAGGGGATTCTTCGGTCGTTACACTCCCTCAGAATGACAGTGTCGGCGTTCATCGGCGGCTTAATCTAGACTCATCATGCGGAGCATGCATCATGCCTGAAGTCGCACTCACGCCGGAGCGCATACCCATCGAAGACGAGATGCGCCAATCGTTCATGCAGTGGGCGGTGAGCGTCATCACCGCGCGCGCGCTGCCCGACGTGCGCGACGGCCTCAAGCCCGCGCAGCGGCGCATCCTGTTCGACATGCACGAGATGAACCTCGGCCCGACCGGGCGCTTCATGAAGTGCGCCGGCGTCGTCGGCGACACCATGAAGAACTACCATCCCCACGGCGACCTGGCCATCTATCCCACCCTTGCGCGCATGGCCCAGGATTGGAACCTGCGCTATCCCCTGGTGGAGGGCCACGGCAATTTCGGCTCGGTGGACGGCGACCCGCCGGGTGCCATGCGCTACACCGAGTGCCGGCTCTCTCGCTTCGGCGCCTCGATGTTGGAGGACATCGACCAGCGCACCGTGGACTTCATGCCGAACTTCGACCAGACCAAGCAAGAGCCACTCGTCTTGCCGGGTCGTTTGCCCAACCTGCTGTGCAACGGCACCACCGGCATCGCGGTCGGCATGGCGACCAACATGCCGCCCCACAACCTGGGGGAGGTGGTTGACGCCTGCGTCATGCTGGCGGACAACGAGGACGCGACCCTCAACGACGTCATGCGCATCCTGCCGGGGCCGGATTTCCCGACCGCGGGCATGATCTTGGGACACCGCGGCATCCGCGAAGCCTACGAGACCGGGCGCGGCTCCATCGTCGTGCAGGCGCGCGCCACCATCGAGCCCATGGAGCGCGGGCGCAACGCCATCATCGTCACCGAGCTGCCCTACGGCGTCAACAAGGCGCAGCTGGTGGAGCAGATCGCCGAGCAGGTGCGCGGCAAGCGGCTGGAGGGGGTGGCGGCGCTGCGCGACGAGAGCGACCGCAAGGGGATGCGCCTGGTGATGGAGCTGCGCCCCGACGTCAACCCCAACGTCGTGCTCAACCACCTCTACAAGCACACCCGCATGCGCAGCGTGTTCGCGGTCAACAGCGTCGTGCTCGTCGGCCAGGTGCCGCGCACCCTGGGCATCGTTGACCTGCTGCGGCAGTTCCTCAGCCACCGCCGCGAGGTCGTCACGCGCCGCTCGCAGTACCAGCTCGAGCGCGCCGAGGAGCGCGCCCACATCCTCGAGGGCTACCTCATCGCCCTCAAGTTCATCGACGAGGTGGTGGAGCTGATCAAGAAATCGCCCGACCCGCCGACCGCGCGCCAGGGCCTGATGGAGCGCTTCAAGCTCACCGAAATCCAGGCGCAGGCCATCCTGCAGCTAACCCTCCAGCGCCTGACCGGCCTGGAGCGCGACAAGATCCAGGAGGAGTACCGCGAGGTCATCAAGCGCATCAACTACCTGCGCGACCTGCTCGAGAGCTCGCGCAAGATCATGCAGGTGGTCAAGGACGAGCTGCTCGAACTCAAGCGCAAGCTCGGCGACGAGCGCCGCACCCGCATCCACCCCGACGAGGCCGACGATATCTCCATCCAGGACCTCATCGCCGAGGAGGACGTCGTCATCACCGTCACCCGCGACGGCTACATCAAGCGCCTGCCGGTGGACACCTATCGCACCCAGGGCCGCGGCGGCAAGGGGGTCATCGGCCTCACCGCCAAGGAGGAGGACACGGTCGAGCACCTCTTCATCGCCTCCACCCACCACTACGTCCTGTTCTTCACCAACCGCGGCAGGGTCTACCGCCTGCGCGCGCACGAGATCCCGGCAGCCAGCCGCCAGGCGCGCGGCACCGCCATCATCAACCTCATCCAGATCGAGCCCGGCGACCGCATCACCGCCACCCGCGCGGTCAAGGACTTCGCCGCCGATCGCTACCTGTTCATGGGCACGCGCCTGGGCATGGTCAAGAAGACGCCACTTGACAAATACGACACCCGCCTCAAGGGCGGCATCATCGCCATCAACCTGCTTGAGGGCGATTCCCTGGAGTGGGTCAAGGTCACCGACGGCAACCAGGACCTCATCATGGCCACCCGCCGGGGCATGGCCATCCGCTTCTCCGAGAAACAAGTGCGGCCGAGGGGCCGTGTCACAATGGGGTTGCGCGCCATTCGGCTGCGCGAGGGCGACGAAGTGGTCGGCATGGAGGTGTGCCGCGAAGGGCACGACCTGCTCGTCGCCACCGAGAAAGGCTACGGCAAGCGCACGCCCCTGGAGGAATACCGTGTTCGGAAGCGCCGGGGTCTTGCCATCAAGACACTCGATGTGACCGCCAAGAACGGCCCCCTGGTGGACATGAAGGTGGTGGAGCCCGACGACGAGTTGCTGCTCATCACCGCCGAGGGGCAGATCATCCGCCAGCCGGTGGCGCCCATCCGCCAGACCGGGCGCTCGGCGCAGGGGGTGCGGCTGATTCGGCTCGACGCCGGCGACCGCGTGGCCGGCATGACGCGCGTGGTCAAGCGCGAAGAGCCCGAGACCGACGACTCCACCGGCCCCGAGGACAGCGATGCCGAGCCGCCGGAGGCTCGGGCAAATGTGGCACAGCCGCCCTCGGCTGTGTCCGGGGCGGTCTTGCAGACTGCGCGCAAAGCCCCGCGTGGTAAGGCCGCTCCCGCCAAGGGCGCGCAGGCCAGAAAGCCCGCGGCCCGGACGTCGAAGAAACCGACCGGCGCCAAAGCGCCCAAGGCCACCAAGCCGGCCCCGCGAGTGTCCGTAGCCGCGGCAAAGCAGCGAGCCGCCAAGAGCGGCAAGCGGGCCGGCAAGCAAGCGGCAAAGGCGGCCACGCCCGCGCCGCGCCGACGTGCCCGTTAGGTCAGGTTCCGTCCGGGAGTGTGGCACAGCCGCCCTCGGCTGTGTCCGGGGCGGTCTTCAGACCGCGCGAGGTGTCCGGGCTCAAAATGTGGCACAGCCGCCGCTTGGGCTCCATAGCGCGAAGCGCGACTGAGGCTTGGCTGTGCGGATCGCGATATCGAGGCCAGGAGGCAAGGCACCATAGGCGCCTGAAGCTCCTGCCCTACGGACAGGGTGTTCTCACCCGCGACGAAGGCGGTGCCGATATAACAGCACCGCGATCCAGGCCGCGATCAAGCCGACCAGCATCAGTTTCGCGGCGCCGAGGAAGATCAGGTGCAATTGCGGCGGCGGCCACCACTCATCGGGGATGAAACGGAAAACCCCCCTTATCCGGCCCAGGTAGATCACCCACGCTGCCATCAGCCACCCCCACACTATCAACACCACCCAGCCCAACGAGTACACCAGCGCGTCCAGTCTGCGGTCAGGGTCCTGCATCGCCCTCTACCTCCTGAGCGGCAACTATATCACACGTTCCTTCGGCGGCCCCCGCGCTCGCGGTGAGGGTAGGCGGGGACTGTCCCTACGTGGACTGTACCCGCCAGGAAGGGGACAGTCCCCATTCGGGGACAGTCCCTGCGACCGCGTGATCTTCGCGAGTTCCGACGAAGTGGCTCCCGCAGTAAATGGAGGGATGGGTTACTTACCTGCCAGGCTCCGGTTGCACTTGACAGCCGCGGATCTACAGGCACAATCGAGTGGCCGCTTATGGAGAGCAGATAACTTGTCCGTACATTCCGCCCGATCTCACAAGGGACGACCTTCTACTTTGCGCCCGCTACGACGCTCTTGACCTGCTCAGTTCACCGAGTCGGCCTTCGAGCGCTTTGATGAAAGCATCGAAAGCCTCTCTCTTGTGGTCATTTAGAGCCGTAGCTGGTCGAGCGGCAACCGCCTCCGATACCTTCGCCTTCAGATCCTTCTCAACTCGGCCATTCCAGGTCTTCCCCTGCTGACGGAATACGTCGCGCAGTCGATCGCTCCATTTCTTGTTGTTCGACCGGAACTTGCTCGATTGCAGGGACACCCGATAGGACTTCTCTATTGCGCCCCTGTAGAGGTCCACGTCGAGCATGTCCTCGAGTTCGGAGTCCGTCATCCCAGGACACGTCGCGAGATTGCAGTCGGCATACGGGATCAGGCCATCCACGCGAGCCGTTTCGAAGGCAGACCGCCCACAGTCATCATCGTCCAGGAAGCAGTGGTAGAGCGACAGAGCCTCGCGCAGCGTACTAAGCTTGTATGCCAGATTTGTGCCACCGGACAGAGTGTCGATCGCGATTGTGCCATTGTCAAGCGCTTCCCTGAGTATAGGGGAGTGGTACCGCAGAAGACTGGTGATGTTGACTCGATCGTCTTCCCCCTCGACTACAACGACGAGCTCGGCGTGCCGAAGATTGTCAGATGCTCTCACTCCCAGAATGTCCCGAACCTGTTGTATGTTCTTTGCTGGTCGCGCCCGTGTGTTTCGAACGACGACGTTGTGGTCCACGTGAGCTCGATCTACAAACAAGGGGCAATGAGTGGTCAGCACGACCTGATGCCTTTCGGCAAGCTGATCCAGCACTGCCTTCAGCTCATGTATGGCTCCCGGGTGCAGATGCGATTCCGGCTCCTCAATGGCAATCACGAGGTTCCGCGCCTGACCGTGTCGGTCGGAAGCGTATCTCATGATGCCGAGCGCAGCGAGACTCTGCACACCATCACCCTTGAACCTCAACAGAGTTGACGCCCCGTCATCGACAACTATTTCGCAATCTCGGCGAAGGGCCCGAGAGCGGCTCTCTGTGCTGATCCGTAGCTGAACGTTCTGGACAGCCGGCAGGAACTTTCGTAGCGTTTCCTTTATGCTCTCAGCTAGCGTGTTGAGCAGAGGCTGTTGCAGTTCGGCGACCTTTCCCAAAGCCGACTGGTACTCCGGCTCCGTCTCCAGAACCTCAAGTTCCCGTTCCACCATCATTTGCACGATTTCCTGCGCCGACTCCGCCGTCCTGATCGCTGGGATATGCTCAAACTCAATCCGCGCAGCGACGAACCGAGCTATACGCTGTGATTTCGCGGTGAGCGTCCTTGAGCCTGGCCCCTGCTTTGCAACTTCGACTAAGGCGGTATCACTGCCCATGGAGATTCTGAGCGGCAATGTCCCATTCAGGTTACTGCCGATCTCCCGTCGAAACTCCTCTGTCTCCTGATTAGTAAGCTCAAACTCCAGACGCACGACAGACTTACCGTCAGGCTGCTCCGTCTGGAGGTGCACAGGAAAATCATGGTGCCAATTGTAGAATCGCCGGTGATCGTAACGGGAAATGGCTCGGTGTCTGGCGGTCACGAGCAATGCCCCGCGTGTCAGCGCGCTCATTGCGGCTACAAGTGCGCGCAGAATGTTCGACTTGCCCTCGTTGTTGGGCCCGATCAGAATCGTGGACTTCCCGGTCGATATGCGATGGGCGCGAACGATACTCCTGTATTTCTCTACCGTAAAGGAAACGAGCTTCATGCCCCCTCCTAGGTTAGCGCAGCCCAGCTTCATCTGCGCAATCTGCGTAATCTGCGGATGAACCGGCGGAAGTCTCACCCCTCGTACGGCCCGGCGATGGCGAGGGCGTACTCCCGGGGGTCGCTGCAGCGGGCCGCGACGCGCATCACGTCCTCGGCACTGATCGCCTCGATCAACTGCGGATAGCGCTCAAGGTAGTCCAGGCCCAGCTCCCAGTACGCCATTTCGTGAACGGCGTCGGCGACGCCCTCGTTGGTTTCGAGATGCAGGGCCAGGCCGCCGACCTGGTTGCGCTTGGCGTCGGCCAGCTCGTCGGCGGCGGGCGGTTCGCTGCGCAGCCGCTCTAGCTCCGCGCTCATGCTCGCGATCGCGCGGTCGACATCCGCCGCCGCCACCCCGGCGTGCATCTTCCACAGGCCGCGGCCAAGCGCGGCCTCGACCGTGCTGTAGGCGTAGTATGCCAGCCCCTGCTCGTCGCGCACCGTGCGCCCCAGGCGCCCCATCAGCCCCAGCCGCCCCAGGATGTTGTCGGCCACGTGCAGCCGCAGGAAGTCCTCATCCTTGCGGCTGAGCGCCAGGTGCCCCATGGCGACGTCAACCTGCGCTTTGTGCGACATGGTGCGCACGCGGCGCGCGCCGTTCGGCTGAGAGTCCGCTGCCGGCATGACCAGGTTCGCACCGCCCTGCGCCGCCCAATCGCCGAAGGCCTGCTCCACCAGGTCGAGCGCTCGCCGTCCGCCCACGTCGCCGACGATGATGGCGATCATGGAGCGCGGGCCGTAATGGCGCACGTGGAAGGCGGCAAGGTCGTCGCGCGACAGCCGCGCCACCGTCTCCAGTGTACCAGCGGGATGGCGGTGATATGGGTGGCCGGCGGCGTAGGCCAGCTCGTGGAGGTCCTGCTGCGCCATCGCGCGGGGATCGTCAAGTTCATCCTTGAGCGAGGTGGCGATCTCCCCGCGCACCAGCTCGATCTGATCGGGGGGGAAGGCCGGCGCGCGCAGGCAGTCGGCGAGGATGCTCAGCAGCAGGGGCAAGTCGGCTGCGAGGCCCTTGGCGGCGAACGACACCCGCTCGGCGGAGCTCCAGAAACCGATCTGGCCGCCAACCGATTCGACCGTCTCGGCTATCTCGTCCGCGGTTCGCTGGCCGGCGCCGCGGCGCAGGGTGAGCGCGGCGAAGTGGGCCAGCCCCGCCGTTTCGTCCGTCTCCCGGGCGCCCCCCGCCTGCAGGCTGCCGCGCACCACCACCGCCGGGCTGCGCCCATTCTCGCCCACCAGCAGGCGCACGCCGTTGGCCAGCGCGAACTCCTCGGCGCGAGGCACGGCGACCTGGCCGCCGCTGTTAAACGCCGGCCGCGCCACCACCGAATAGAGCACCGCCATGCTGGTGTGGGGCGCGGCTGCCTCGGGGGCGGGGGCGGTGGGCTCGAAGATCCCGGTCGTGCGGTTGTCCGCAGCCAGGTACTTCTCCGCCGCCGCGCGCACCTGCTCCGGCGTCACGCGCGAGACCGCCTCCAGGGTGTCCGCGAGGTAGCGGTATCCCACCGCCAGCTCGTAGTAACCCAGAGCGCTTGCCTGGCTGGTGACACCGTCGGCCCCGTATGCGTACTGGGCGCGCACCTGGCGAATCGCCTTTGCCACCTCGGCGGCGGTCGGCGGCTCGTTGCGTAGCCGTTCGATCTCCTCCGCCAGGCGCCGCTCCGCGGCCGCGGGGCTGACCCCGTCGCGCACCAGCAGGCGGAAGTGCATCAGCCCCGGGTCCACTCCCGGCGCC
>Ga0315291_10003309_pt1 | contig 20882 bp, 20 predicted proteins | sample YL17G12_20_MG_FD_203070 | JGI IMG/M metagenome (GOLD analysis project Ga0315291, IMG submission 203070) | Sediment microbial communities from Yellowstone Lake, YNP, Wyoming, USA - YL17G12_20 | ecosystem: Environmental > Aquatic > Freshwater > Lake > Sediment | place: USA: Wyoming | collected...
TACCCAGAGCTTCTCGACTCCCACACCCATGTGGCGAAAGTGGTGCAGGCAGAGGAGGAACGCTTTTCAGAAACCTTAGACAGTGGACTCAAAATAGTGGGTGAGACCATCGAGCAGCTAAAGGCGAAAGGTCTGAAGCAGATACCGGGAGAGTTTATCTTTAAACTCTACGACACCTATGGGTTTCCTATAGATCTCACTGCCGATATCGCTGGTGAAGATGGATTTACCATCGATGAAACCGGATTCAACAGGGCTATGGAAGTACAGCGAAAAAGGGCTCGCGACGCGTGGAAAGGATCAGGAGAAAAAGAGGTAGATGAAATTTTTAGACAATTGTCTTTAAGCGGGAAGCACACTACCTTTGTGGGCTATGAGGAGATCGAAGTACCTTCCCCTGTGCTTACCCTCCTTAAAGAAGGCAGGGAAGTCCCCTCAGCTACTGAAGGTAACGAAATCATGGTGCTCACTGAACACACCCCCTTCTACGGTGAATCAGGCGGACAGGTAGGGGATACGGGAGTCATCGAAGGCAAAGAGGTCGTGGTTGAAATACATGATACCCTTAAACCCCTGCCGGAAATTACCATTCACCGTGGAACCATCACCAAAGGTACCTTAAAAAAGGGAGAGATGGTTACCCTGACGGTAGATCGTGATAAACGCACCTCTACCGCACTGAACCACACCGCTACCCACCTCCTCCAGGCTGCATTGAGACGGGTTCTGGGAGACCACGTAAAGCAATCGGGCTCCCTGGTAACCCCCGAGAGGTTTCGCTTCGACTTTACCCACTATGCCGCCATGAGCAGCGAAGAACTTGATCAGGTAGAAGCCCTGGTTAATCGGTTTATTCGTTTAAACCTCCCTGTAGAGACATGCATCGTCCCCCACCAGGAAGCCATACGCATGGGTGCACTGGCGTTTTTTGGAGAAAAGTACAGTGAGCAGGTTCGGCTGGTCAGCATTGGAACCATTAGCAGGGAGCTCTGCGGTGGTACCCACACCAACCGTACAGGGAATATCGGCGTATTCAAACTGCGGGGAGAAAGCAGCGTTGCCGCGGGGGTAAGAAGAATCGAGGCGCTCACCGGTGAAGGGGCATTCCAATGGATTAAAAGAGAAGAAAAAATACTCTCCGAGCTGAGCTACCTCTTTAAAGCACCGACTGAGGAAGTAGTAGCTAAGGTACTCAAGACTTTTGAAGAGCATAAGAAACTGCAAAAAGAAGTCGACACCCTCAAGAGCTCCCTGTTGAGCAGGGCATCAGATACCCTGCTCAGTCAGGTGCGAGAGATCGGGGGTGTGAAAGTACTTGCCGCCTGCGTTGATGCCAACACCCCCAAAGCCTTACGGGAGTATGCAGACCGCATCAAGGATCAGCTCAAGTCTGCAATTATCATTCTAGGAAGCAAGGGCGAGGACAAGGCTCTCTTAATGGTAGTAGTAACGCAGGATTTGATCCCTCAATTCCATGCGGGCAAAATCATCCAGGAAATTGCAAAAGGTATCGGAGGAAGTGGGGGAGGAAAGGCAGATCTGGCGCAGGCAGGAGGAAAGGAAATGCACAAACTGGAAGAGACACTCAGCAAGGCATACGAGACAGTTGCGAGTCTAAAACCATAGTAGTACACTGTAAAGTAATGCCTCACTTTTTCTCTTGCGTTCCTTCGGTCACTCCCTTTCCTTGTGACCCGGGAGAGGTTTCTAAAAGACGCTTTGCCTCCACACGGTACTCACTCTGAGGATACTCTTTGAGGAGGGCAAGCAGGATATCCCGTGCACGTGATTGGTCATTACGCTGCCAGTAGGTCTGAGCGAGATAAAAAAGCAGCTTATCCTTTCCCCTCACGTAGGGATAGCGGTCAAGCATCTTTGAAAAACGCTCCTGTGCAGCCTCATACTTTTTGCTTTTATAATAAAAATGACCAATGTAGAAATCATGATCAAATAGCTTCTGCCTGCAGATGGTGAGTTTCCCCATAGCCTTCCCCGTAAAAGGGCTGGTGGGGTAGTGGTCAACCAGCTGTTCAAAATAGGAAACGGCATTTTCTGCGGGGGTTTGATCACGATCACTCGTTTCTATCTGTTTGAAATAGCACATGCCTATTTGATAAAGGGTATAGGCAACCTCGGGATTGGTAGGGTGGAGCCGTTTGAACTCTTCGTAGTAGTGTATGGCTTCAATATACTCTGATTTAAAATAGTGAATGTCTGCGAGCCTTAACTCAGCTACTATCGCATAGGGGCTTAAGGGGTACTTATCTCTGATCTCTTGAAAGACGGGCGCTGCCTGATAGTAATCATTTTTCTTATACAATTCCATGGCGCGGTTGAAAAGTTCCTCATCCGTCTGTACCCCCTCCTTCGAAGAGGCAAAAGCACAGCTGAGAAGCACTAGGCAGAGTACTACACCAAAGGTGATACACAACTTGCTCATAAACAGTTTTCTAATGCAGCGCGCACTCACGCTTTTAAGCATAGGTTAATCATTCAAGATGCAATGGAAGGGTAAAGTATTTTTACACGATAGACCCATGGAAGTCAAGTAATCCCTCTCGCACCACCACCCTCACCCATAGTGAGTTTTTAAGACTATATCCACTATGGTTCTTTCGTAAAGAAGTTGAAGGTGCGTGATCTGCACCATGGAGTAATGGACAGATTGACCAGATTAAAAATCCTAAATCCGAAGCACGAAACACGAAATAGACAAAACTATTGCACTTAATCGCAGGATAATGTTGCCCTTTTCTACCGATTGCTTAGCAACAACCATTGGGAGCGTTCCCTTGAATGACGCCCGTGAGGCAACCGAGCTCATCCTCACCTACACCCCTGAAATCCCCACCTGGCCTCAACTTGCCCGTAGACCCCAGGAGTCCATGATCATACAATTCACGGAAGGTCTCCCTGGTCTTAAGAAGTCGTCTCAGAAGCTCTACTTTGACACCAAGGATATCGCATTCCAGGATGAGGTAGTACACTTCTATGAGGACTACCTTGCCATTACGGAAGCACATTCCCTCACCCACCTAGAAAAATTTGCCCTCACCCCCGGCTACGCCGCGGGGTTTCACGCACTGGCAGATGCACTCACTCGCTCACCGCTGAAACCAATCGCACTCAAGGGCCAGGTCACGGGACCATTCACCCTCGCTACCAGCCTTACCGACCAAGAGGGAAAGAGTGCATTCTACAATCCAGAGCTGAGAGATATCATCGTAAAACTACTCTGCCTTAAAACAAAATGGCAAATCCACACCTTGCGCTCTTTCGGGGTTCCAGTAATCATCTCGGTAGACGAACCGTCGCTCGTCGGTTTTGGATCTTCTGCCTATCTAGGTGTGTCCGCAGGTGACATTCAAAAAGACTTTAATGAGATCATTACCGTGATTCACGGTGAAAACGCTTACGCAGGAATTCACTGCTGTGAGAATACCGACTGGGCCATGCTTCTCTCTACTTCACTTGATATCCTCAGCTTTGACGCCTACAGCTTCTTCGATAAGGTGATCCTCTATGCTGATGCACTCAGCCACTTTATCGCCCGTGGTGGTATCCTGGCCTGGGGGCTCATCCCCACCTCACACCCGAAAAAACTGAGTGAGGAAACCGTCTCCTCACTCACGAAAAGGTGGCGCTCTTCTGCTGCACAGGTAGTACATAAGAATGAGGACATGAGAACACTGGCAGCGCGTTCGCTGATTACTCCTAGTTGCGGGATGGGTTCCCTCTCACCTGAAGATACCCTTAGGGTCTTACAGCTCCTTAAAGGGGTATCAGAAGAACTCAGAAAACACTATTGCAGTTAAGCTTTTATTCACCCACTATGGAAAAGACTCATCTACACTACAATGCTATCTTGCTCGCAGGTGATAGGGGAGCAAGTCATGCCATTTCTGGTACCAACAAGGTATTTCTGGAAATGAACGGAGTCCCTCTCTTCATCTACGTGCTCAAGGCACTAGAGGAGGCAACAACCATAAATCGCATCTGCCTCATCGGGCCCACACCTCGATTGGCTCATACCGTTGATCACTACCGACACCTCTTGGAAAATAAAAAAGAGATTATTATCGTTGAACAGGCAGAATCCCTTTTTGCCAATGCCTTGAAGGCCTTTTATTCTCTCTATCCTGAATTACAGGATGCTCCCTCGGTGACATCACCTGAGTGTGAAAAAGCCGTCCTCTATCTTCCGGGAGATATTCCCTTGGTCACCCCCTTTGAAATCGATACCTTTATCACGCTTTGCACACCTGATACCTACGACTACTGCGCGGGGCTTACCTCTGCTGATGAGCTCGTCCCCTTTTACCCCCACCGGGGTGAACCAGGCATTAAACCGAGCTACTTTCACATCATGGAGGGAAGGTATCGGCAGAATAACCTCCACCTGGTAAAGCCACTTAAGGTACTCAACATGCACTACATTCAAAAAGTATATGACTACCGTTATCAAAAAGACCTCTATAACATTATAAAACTGGCTCTTGAATTCTTTAAGATTCATGTGGGCATTGAAGGACTCTGGTGCTATAGTCTGCTCCACTGGCATCAATTCCTCTCGCGAATCCACTTAAACCCTCTCACCATCCCCACCCGAAAGCTGCTCCCCTTATCCTTTATAGAAAACAGCATCTCTAAAGTTCTGAACACACGATTTGCAACGGTCATTTCACCTTCCATCGGTACTACCTTAGACATCGATAATGCGAGAGATTACAAAACGATGAGTAAAATGTTCTCTCACTGGCAGCGTTCAATCACTCACCTGGAAGAGAGATTGAAAGAAAACTATAACTCCCATGAGTTACGCTCACGGCACCATGCCGCGTAGCAACATCGGCTTCTGGTCGTGAGCGTGATACTGATACCATTAATATAAAAACTTGTAGAAACACCTCGGGCAGGATATAGTTAGCGTCTATTCAAGAGGGAATATACGATGAGCGGTAGAAAAATTTCAGTTACCTTCTGGGGAACCAGAGGTTCCATACCCTCTCCCGGGAAGGATAAGGCACACTACGGTGGCAATACCTCCTGTATAGAAGTGCGCCTGCCCAACCACCACCTGATTATTCTCGATGGTGGAACCGGCATAAGAGAATTAGGAAATGCACTCATGCGTAGTAGGAAGAAAATTCATGCTTCTATCTTTCTCTCGCACTACCACTGGGACCACATTCAGGGCTTACCCTTTTTTACCCCCGCCTACCACGCGGGCAACGTCCTCACCATCGTGGGTGCCGATCACCCTGAATTTCCTCTGGAAAAAATTCTCTCCAGCCAGATGGAGTCTATCCACTTTCCTGCAAAGCTGAGTTCTCTCTCTGCTCACATCAATTTTAAACACATATCACTCGGGACACACTCCCTTGAAGAAACTGAGATTCACACCATGAGAACCAACCACCCCGGTGTTAACTTCTCTTATAGCTTTATGTGTGATAATAAAAAGCTGGTCTACATGACCGACAATGAGCTTCTCCCCCACACCAGGAGTGCCCAGAGCCACATTGCCTATGAGAGAGAGTATTTTATTCGCTTTATTCAAGGAGCAGACCTGCTCATCCACGATGCCCAGTACAGTGACCTGGACTATCGGAAAAAGAAGGGGTGGGGACATTCCACCTGGAGGGAAGCTGCGAAGCTTGCAGCCGAGGGTATGGTAAAACATCTTATCCTCTTTCACCACGATCCCAATCATACGGATGCGCTCATTGATTCCTTTGTGCAGGAGTGTAGGAAGGAACTCAAGAAAATGAATGCCCCAACCCGCTGCACTAGCGCAAGGGAAGGCAAAACCATTACTATGTGAAAATCACACCCTACTTCAATGGACTATCTCACCAGCAATCTTGAAGTCGCCATACGCTCATCCCCCCTGGTGGCGATTGCGATCGCCCTACTCGCGGGTATACTCACCAGCTTCACTCCCTGTGTGTACCCCCTTATTCCTATCACGGTAGGCTTCATTGGGGCGAAGGGAACCGCTACCAGATTGAGAGGATTTTATCTTTCCCTGATGTATGTGCTGGGATTAGCTATTATCTATTCCTCGCTCGGTGTCTTTGCCGTACTCACCGGAAGGCTCTTTGGTCACATACAATCAAGTCCCTGGGCTTACCTCATCGTGGCTAATATCTGCATCATTTTCGGTCTATCCATGCTCGAGGTATTGACCATCCAATTTACCTGGTTGTCCCGGTATGGGACAACTGGGGTTACTACTAAAGGAGGATTTTCTGCCCTTCTCTTGGGAGGAAGCTCAGCACTCGTTGCAGCTCCCTGTACAGCACCGGTATTGGGAATACTGCTCACCTATGTGGGCACAAAGCAAAATATCCCCTTGGGTATACTCATGCTCTTTGCCTATGCCTGTGGCATGGGCTTCCTCCTTATTCTCATTGGAACCTTTGCCGGTCTTCTCTCCTCTCTCCCGCGTTCAGGAAATTGGATGGTGAGAATCCAAAAGGGGCTTGGCATATTTATGATCATGGTGGGCGAGTATTTTCTTATAAAATGTGGACAACTTTTGATGTGAAAAGGAGCAGCGTAATGATACAAGGAAGGGCACTTTCGTGGTTGCATTTGACTACTATTCTCTTGACTATCATCTCTTTCTGGGGCTGCCCTTCCCCGCAGGAGGGAAGCCAACCAAAGTCAAATGCCTTTGACTTCACCCTCAACACCACAGAAGGAGAAGAGATCCGCTTGCAAAGCTATCGGGGTAAAAAAATGGTTCACCTCGTATTCTGGGCAACCTGGTGTCCTGCCTGTCTCATGGAAATGCCCAAACTCATTAAACTCCACCAGGCTATTGGAAATAAGCCCTACGAGATTCTCGCAGTCGATGTAGGCCTCAACGACTCTTTAACCAGGGTCAAGCTACTACAAGAGCGTTACCAAATGTCTTTCAAGATACTTTTTGATGAAAAGGGAGAGGTTTCCAGAAAATATGGGGTATTTGGCATTCCCACCCACATCGTTATCGATAAGGAAGGGAAAATAAGAGATCGGTTTAATCAGCTACCTGAAGATCCAAGTACCTATCTTAACCAGTTCTTTACGTCCTAAGACATGCCCAGCAGGTGTACGTTGCAGCTCATCAGCTGCCATCGTAGCGCTACCAGGGGTATCCTTTCTACATCATAAATCTCACCTGTTTCCTCCTCCTGAAGGGGATTACCAAGAATGCACCACATAAGAATCCCCCGATATGAGCCCACCACGCCACCCCTCCACCTGCAGTATCAAAGGAAAGCGAAAAAGACCCGCTGAAAAATTGAATAATAAACCAAAAACCCAAAAAAAACAGAGCCGGTACCCTCACCACCTCAACAAAAAACAGAAAGAAAAAAAGGGTCACCACCCTCGCATAAGGGTAGAGCAGTAAATACCCACCCATCACTCCCGCAATGGCACCGCTTGCACCTATCATAGGCAGTTGTGAAGAGGGAAACATAAAGAGTTGCATCACCCCTGATGCGAAACCACAGAGGAAATAAAAGACGAGATAGCGAAGGTGTCCCATTCTGTCTTCCACATTATCACCGAAGATCCAAAGATAGAGCATATTCCCCATCACGTGAAACCACCCCCCGTGGAGAAACATATGGGTGCATAGAGGCACGAGTACCCCTGAAAAGACATCCTCACGAAAATAGTGGGGGTTAAAAAATCTCAACGGTATGATGCTGTAACGGGAAATAAAAGCCGTGAGTCCATTGCCCAAGGAGACTTCATATAAAAAGACTATGCTATTTACTACGATGAGGGTGATAGTGATGAGGGGGAAGGTCCTTGAGGGAATGTCATCTTTAAGGGGAATCATAGGTAAATTTCAAACCTCACCTTCCAAGATAGTGATAGGCGATGGGTGAGAGGGGATGTGCGATTAAAAATCGTGCTATGCGGCTACTGAATCACGACCCTTAGTAAACACCATCTCTTTGGTTCTCTTATTGACATCAACCCCTATAAGATTGCCCTCGGCAAAATCGCCACTTAAAAGTTTCAAGGCCAGGGGATCCTGAATCATGCGCTGGAGAGTTCTCTTGAGGGGTCGTGCCCCGTAGACGGGATCGAACCCCTGCTCAACCAGCAATTCCTTTGCCGATTCGGTCAATTTAAGAGAGAGTTTTTTCTCTGCCAGCCTCTTATTCAAGTGGTTCAACTGGATCTCAACAATTTTCTTAATCTCTTCCTTCCCCAAGGAGTGAAAGATAATCATCTCATCAACCCTGTTTAAAAATTCTGGTTTGAAGGTAGACCTGACCACCTCCATAACCCGGCTGCGCATCTCATGGTAATCTTTTTCACCCAGATCCTGGATCCACTGGCTCCCCAGATTAGAAGTCATGATGATGAGCGTATTTTTAAAATCCACCGTCCTGCCATGCCCGTCGGTAAGTCTTCCCTCATCCAGTATCTGGAGAAGGATGTTGTAGACCTCAGGGTGGGCTTTCTCTATCTCATCAAGCAAGATAACCGAATAGGGCTTCCTGCGGATTGCCTCGGTGAGATACCCGCCCTCTTCATAGCCCACATAGCCAGGTGGGGCTCCAATAAGCCGTGCGACTGAATGTTTCTCCATGAACTCAGACATGTCAATTCTCACCATCGCCTGCTCATCATCGAAGAGAAACTCTGCCAGTGCCCGGCCTAGCTCTGTCTTCCCCACACCGGTAGGACCAAGGAAGATAAAAGACCCCAGGGGGCGATGGGGATCCTGTAAGCCAGAACGCGATCTCCTCACCGCATTGGATACTGCAATGATGGCTTCCTCCTGACCAATTACTCTCTTCCTGATTCTCTCCTCCATTCTCACCAGCTTCTCTAGCTCTCCCTCCATCATGGTGGAAACCGGAATGCCCGTCCAGGTGGCTACCACCTCTGCAATGTCCTCAGCATCAACCTCTTCCTTAAGCATCTTCTGACTTTTCTGCAGCTCATTCAACTCACTACTTTCCTTGTCCAATTCCTTCTGAAGCTGGATCAAGCTACCATAGCGGATCTGCGCAACCTTTTCCAGATTACCTTCCCTCTCCGCCCTCTGCTCCTCCAAGCGGGTGTGTTCCATCTTTTCTTTCAATGCTCTGATCTTTTTAATAATTTCCTTTTCCTTTTCCCAGTGGGCTTTCATGGCAGAACTCTGCTTCTTGAGTTCAGCGAGCTCTCCCTTGACCTTATCCAACCTCTCCCGAGAGGCGTGATCCTTCTCTCTCTTGAGCGCTTCCTTTTCAATCTCCAACTGGACTATCTTCCTCTCTACCTCATCAATCTCGGTGGGAAGACTATCAATCTCAATTCTCAACTTTGAAGCAGCCTCATCGATTAAATCAATGGCCTTATCGGGAAGAAAGCGGTCAGCAATATAGCGATGAGAGAGGGTTGCCGCAGCAACCGCCGCTGAATCCTGAATCTTAACACCATGGTGAACCTCATAGCGCTCCTTAAGTCCCCGGATGATTGAAATAGTATCCTCAACCGTTGGTTCATTCACCAGCACTGGCTGGAATCTCCTCTCTAGTGCAGCATCCTTCTCAATATACTTCCGATACTCATTCAGGGTGGTAGCGCCCACGCAGCGCAATTCCCCTCGGGCGAGGGCAGGTTTCAGCATATTAGAAGCATCAATTGCTCCCTCCGCCGCTCCTGCACCTACTACCGTGTGCAGCTCATCTATCAAGAGTATAATCTCACCATTCCTCTCCTGGATCTCCTTAAGAACTGCCTTAAGCCTATCTTCAAACTCACCTCGATACTTGGTACCTGCAACCAGCGCACCCATATCCAGCGCAAGCACACTCCTGTTTTTAAGGCTCTCTGCAACATCTCCATTCACAATCCTCTGAGCCAAACCTTCAACTATTGCTGTTTTACCTACCCCCGGTTCACCGATTAACACCGGATTATTTTTCGTCCTCCGGGAGAGCACCTGGATGACCCTTCTGATCTCATCATCCCTCCCTATCACCGGATCGAGCTTACCCTTGCGGGCGAGCTCTGTGAGATCTCTGCTGTAGCGTTTGAGTGCCTGATACTTCTCCTCGGGATTGGGATCAGTCACCCGTTGACTTCCACGAATGCTCACCAGCACACTGTACAGTGCATCTTTGGTAACACCCAGAGATGAAAGTAGTATGGAAGCTGCCCCCTCTTTCTCATCAGCAAGAGAGAGTAAAATATGTTCGGCGCTCACATACTCATCCTTCAATCTCTCGGCTTCTTTAAAAGATTGATCCAGTATCCTCTTGCTGCGCGGGGATATATAGAGCTGACCACCACCAGCCCCGTACACTTTAGGAATCTTATTGAGAACTTCTTCCAGCTCTCGTACTACCACCGCAGGATCAACCCCCAACTTTTTCAGAATGGGAGCTACAATCCCCTCCTGCTGTAACACCAATGACATCAAGAGATGTTCAGGTTCAATCTGCTGATGGTCATACTTCTCAGCAATACTCTGAGACTCCTGCAGCGCCTCCTGAACCTTAACGGTGAACTTATCAAATTTCATCTCTTAAACCTCCTTAGTGCTTCGATTCGCAATTACAGTGACGTATTTCGGGACAATTTCTATAGGCAATGGCTTACTCGATTCGACTGAGCTCATCGAAGTCAGCACTAAGTCCTGAGGGCTTCGACTGAGCTCAACCGAAGTCTAAATAAATTCGTAACCGAATTTATGAATCGAAGGACTTAGGTCAGTTATACCATAGTCTTTTCATTAGACCACTTACATCCTTAATCCCTTCCCGTATGTTTATTTTAATGCTACCATCGAGTATAAGGATAATCAAATATATAATAATTAAAGTTCTTCTCCCCATCAGTTACCCATAGTATAAGCCTTGAAAAAGTAGCTAAAATATAAGCACCTTTCCTTCTCTGTCAACCACTCACTACCATCCATCTTTATAACCTATCCCATCACATTGGTTGTGTTATCAGACAAGGGAATGACGGATTCTACCCTTACTCCACCAGGGCATCAGGATCACTCATCTGTTAATCATCTCATTTCGATTGTAAAAACCTTCTTTTTCTGTTTAAATAAAACCACTTGCCGGTATTTCTTCACCACTGTTTCAAATAGCTATGCTTAAAAACTTTTTTGAACCTGAATCGATTGCGGTGTTGGGTGCCTCTGCTACACCAGGGAAGGTTGGTCATGACGTCCTTAAAAACCTCATTCAGTACAACTTCCCAGGTAAAATCTTCCCCATAAACCCCAATGCCTCAGAAATCCAGGGTTTAAAAGCCTATCCTCACCTGAGTGATATCGAGGACGATATTGATCTCCTAATCTATATCATTCCCGCCCAGTTTATTCTTTCCACCCTTGATGAGTGTCACAAGAAAAATATCCGTTCCGTTATTGTCATCGCTGCTGGTTTTAAGGAAACCGGTTCAGCAGGAGCAAAACTTGAACGGGCAATGCGTGCCAAGGCAAAGGAGTTGAATATTCGCATCCTCGGCCCTAACTGTTTAGGACTGATCAACACCTCCTCTCGTCTTAACGCAAGCTTTGCCCCCGGGATGCCTGCGAAAGGCTCTATCGCCTTTTTCTCTCAGTCTGGAGCCCTCTGCATCGCAATTCTTGACTGGGCACCAGGAGAAGGTTTGGGGTTTTCTCAGTTCATCAGCCTAGGAAACAAAGCTGACTTAAGTGAGGTAGATTTTTTAAGCTACCTCGCCACTGATGAGTCAACTAAAGTCATCTTAGGATACCTAGAAGGTATCAGCGATGGCACAACCTTTATTCAGATCGCCCGGGACACTTCTAAAAAAAAGCCGGTAATTATTACTAAAGCTGGTGGGACCGCAGCAGGTGCGAAGGCTGCCTCCTCGCACACCGGGAGTCTCGCTGGTGCTGAGCGATCAATAAGGGCTGCCTTTCATCAGGCCGGTATCATCCGTGCCTACACGGTAAGTGAACTCTTTGACTACGCCTGTGCCTTTGCCTCGCAGCCCATTGCTCAAGGCACTCATATTGCCATCCTCACCAACTCCGGCGGTCCAGGGATCATGGCAGCAGATGCCCTCGAACGATATAACCTCACCCTTGCCTCATTTTCCACCGAAACCCAGGAAAAACTTCGAGCGCTCCTTCCCCCGATCGCTTCTATATATAACCCGGTAGACATGACGGGGGATGCCGGTCCGGACCGTTACTATGAAAGCCTTAATCTTATACTCAGCGATCCCCAGGTTGATGGGGTGCTGGTCATTCTCGCCCCCACCGCACTGGTGGACATAGAGGCAACCGCACAAAAAATTGCGCTGCTCGCCTCAAAGAGCATAAAACCCGTATTCACTTCATTCATGGGAAAAGTAAGTGTTGCAGGAGCCATCAGCATACTATGCGAACATAGTATACCCAATTACCACTATCCTGAGGATGCGATAAAAGTATTTCGCGTAATGTATGATTATCACCGGTGGCGCACTGCACCTGCCCCCTCCTACCACACCTTCAAAACCAAAAAGAAAAAAGTTACCACCATTTTTGCTCACGCCAGGGCAAAGAAGGTACTCGCCCTTGGTGAAGTGCAGGCACGGGAAGTAATTTCCTCGTACGGCTTTACCACCCCCAAAAGCATTCTCGCCCTGACTTCCAGAGAAGCGATCGCCGCTGCACAAGAGATCGGATACCCACTGGTGATGAAGATCGCTTCCCCCGAGATCCTTCATAAAACTGATGTAGGTGGGGTGAGGGTAGGTATCGAAAACAAAAATCAGGTTGAAGAAGCATTTTTTGAAATCACCTCTCAGGCACGGCGCTACTTTCCCCGCGCTACTATCCTGGGCGTGGTCATACAAGAGATGGTGAGCAGTGGAAAGGAGGTTATTCTTGGTGCACGCAGAGACCCCCAGTTTGGTCCCCTCATTATGTTTGGGCTTGGTGGTATTTACGTCGAAGTGCTGCAAGATGTTTCCTTTCGTCTCGCTCCCCTGAGCATAGAAGACGCCGATCAAATGCTAAGAGAAATCAAATCATTTCCCCTGCTGCGTGGGGTACGGGGAGAACGCCCCGCCGACTTACACGCACTGAGAACATGCCTTCTCCGGGTATCTCAATTGGTAACTGATTTCCCAGAGATCCTTGAAATAGACATCAATCCCCTGATAGTAAAAGGGGAAGGCGCAGTGGCAGTAGACGCACGAATCTCTTTAGAGGAGGGTTAACCTATGCTACCTTTACTCATCGAATCAACAGATAGCTATGCGGGTAAAAGTTTAGTGTGCTTAGGTCTTGGTCTTAAATTTCAAAAGGATGGATTCAAGATTGCCTACTTTAAACCTCTGGGAAGGGCACCTCTTCGAATAGGAAAGGTCACCACTGATGAAGATGCAGTATTTATCCAGGAGGCCCTTCACCTCGATGAACCCCTCGAACTCCTCTGCCCCATCGTGGTAACTCAAGACCTCATCATCGATGCCTATGACGGTAAGGTAAAAGGGCTTGAGAAAAACATTGTGGATGCCTATCACCGCGTATCACGAGGTAAGGATCTTGTGCTTATCGGGGGTGGCGGGAGTCTGCATGAGGGTACACTGTTTGGCCTGTCGAGCTTAACCCTTGCCCGTCATTTCAAAGCCAAGGTGATACTGATAGATAGCGCAGAGCATGAAGTACACATAGACTGCATCCTGAGGGCCAAAGAAGGATTAAAAGAAGACCTCATCGGCATTGTGCTCAACCGCATTCCAGATGAGAGAGTTGATTTTATCACTAACCGGATTATCCCTTTCCTCAAGCGGAGAGACATTGATGTCTTGGGAACCATCCCGCACGATCCCCTGCTTAACTCGGTAAGCGTGAGAGAGCTGCAGCACATTTTAAACAGCCAATTTCTCTGTGGTGAGGAATATGATACCGACCTTATTGAAAAATTCTTTATTGGCTCCATGAATGTAGATAAGGCAATGAACTACTTCAAAAAATTTAAACATAAGGCAGTGATCGTAGGGGGTGATAGGCCTGATATTATCCTCGCCGCTTTGGAAACTTCTACCTCCTGCATAGTACTCACTGGTGGTCTCTCTCCTGATGACATCCTGCTTGCAAAGGCTGAGGAAATGAAAATCCCCATGATGCTCGTTACAGATGATACCTACACTACCGTGCAAAAGGTAGACAAAGTGTTAGGAAGGTTACGGGTAAAAGAGGAGAAGAAGGTAAAACGGGGGGCTGCCCTCATTGAAAAGGAGATACATTTTAACCTCCTCTATAAAAAATTAGGATTGAGAAAAAAGGGGAGAAGCTAAGCGCACACCTTAAGATTCACCGCGTAAGGCGGACACATCCCAAAGATGGAGCGAAAAAGGGTAGATCAGCAAAAAAACACCATACCTAAAATAATTCAGCGCTACTGGTCTGAAATTACCATAGTTGCCGCCATCGTCTTGATAGCGCTCATCCGCCTCCATCTGCTCAGAGAAAAACGCTTTTCCAGTTGACTCCCACTGAGGTGTGCCGTACAAGATAGAAGGTTAACAGGACAACAAGCAAACATTCATATACTATAAAGGAGCTTCGATGCAAAAAAGGAGAGAACGACCACGACTGAAATTTGGGATAATCGTAAAAGATAAACACCATCGACAGGGAGAAACGAGAGACATCTCTGTTGACGGTTGTTTCATTGAGAAAAAGGGAGGATTCGCTCAACTCTTACCCATCGGCTCCCACATTGAGCTCATTCTCGATTTCCCCAACGCACCTCATAAAATCAAGGTCAAGGGGGTGGTAAAACATCACGGAACCCATGCGGATGGCTTGGGTGTCTATTTCGAGTCAGTCGATGAATACTCCGTCAGTATTATTGAAGAATTCATTCAGGCCTTTTTAGATGATGCCCTGGGAGAGGAATCAGCTAGAATTAAAGAAGAATACTGGGGGGAGGTAGACAGACTGAAAGAAAAGAAGCCCCACCACGATGAACAACTATAGGAAAATAAATAAAATGCTGGCTATGGTATGGCATAAGGTATAGTACCTGATGCCATAAAAGGAGGGGCCTTCCATAACCAGCAATTACACTATAGCATATTTAATAAAAAAATACTACCCCTCAGTAAAATTAATTACGGTAAGCTGAGTTTCAAAGAGCAGGACAATGGCACTTAACCCTGAGTGCTGAAAACTGATTACTGACACCGATAATAAAGGTACCTACTATGGAAAACATAAAAAACACCCTATTTTTCATTCTCATTTCTCTTTTGGTATTAGTGATCGCGGTGAGCATGGGGATTAATGCATTCCTGTTCTTCAAGTATATTGAGCTAAAGGAAATCGTTGAAGCACAGAAGAGGGAAAATGCGCAAGTAGAAGTAAACCGCGGCACCTACCTTGATTTGAAAACTACGATTGAAGAGCAGAGAAAGGAAATCATCCGACTGGGGGATAAAAACAATCTCTGCGTGGAGAGACTTGATACCACCATCAAGAACCTTGAGAGGTGTGAACAGGATAAACCGGTAAATGAAAATAAAGGCCCAAGTGAGAAAAATTTGATAGACTGAAAAAAAGATGAAAAAGTTACTTTTCTCCACTCTATTGCTTCTGATGTGCATAGCGGCTACCGGATGCACCAACACCGCAGAAGAGTGGTTTCAGAAAGGGGTCAAGGCGTCTCAGGAAAAGAAACTCGACCAGGCAATACACTATTTTATTAAAGCCCTCGCAGAAGATCCCAATAACCCCACCTTCCACTATAGCCTGGGAATTGCCTTTTATGACCAGGGACTGTTTGATGAGGCAATTAAAGAATTCCATAACACCATCACACTTCAGCCAAACCATGCAGATGCTCACTACAACCTGGGAGTCAGCTACCGAGAAAAGATAATGCTGGATGACGCCATAGATGAGTACAAAAAAACTATTGCCCTCAATCCCCAAGATTCAGATTCTTATCACAACCTCGGACTTATCTACAGCGAAAAGGGCATGCTGGATGAAGCCGCTTCAGCGTTAAAAAACGCCATCAATCTAAACCCAAATGAGGCAAGCTCTTACTATAATCTTGCCCTGGTATGTGGTAAGAAGGGACTTGTTTCAACCGAAGCCGAACTTTTATATCAGGCAGGTTTACTCTACCTTAAGGAAAATGACCCTGATAACGCACTAAAAGTGTATGAACTTTTAAAAAAAAGCTCCTCAAAAGAATTGGAACAGGCGCTGCGCGAGCAACTGTTTCCTGAAGGTGGGGCAAAATGAATGGGTGAGGGCTAAAAATGAATAAAGTAAAGGAACGAAGAAATTTTATCAGGTTTTTTTCACAGCTGAAGGCTCGCTATCTTCTCAAAGGGGCAGGTCAAGACTGGCAGGAATGTACTATCATCAACATCAATCGTAAAGGAATGTGCTTGAAATTTAACACTACTGAAAAGATTGAGGTAGGATCAATCATCAACTTAGAAACATTCATCCCCAGTGAGATGGAATCCATCATCGTTGAGGGAAGAGTGAAGTGGTTTCATCCCCTCATGGGAGGTCATGGCATTGGCGGTATCGACCTCACTGATGAAATAGCCCAAGAGAAATTTGCCGAATTATGTTCGATTTACTCTGGAGCTGATAAAGTGGAGAACCAGGAAGAACCATAATCTCCACTCCCCTATTGACAAAGGTTCATTAAGAAGCTACATTGAACCCACTTTATTTTAAGAACCGCTCCTCATTAAAAGGAGGTGGATAGGTCCTGGTGGGCCTCCTGGACTTCAAATCCTAAAATAGGTGGTTTTGGAACTTTTCAAAAACATTAGAAAATCTTCCTAACCACCTATTTTTATTGGCTTATCCTCATTCTATCCCTTACTATCCATTTTGATATTTTTTGCCCCTTTTTGATGCATCATGGACACCAGAATTTAGCTCAAAAAAACCCGACGCCTTTCTCAATGCTGGCGGTACCCGTCTTCTATAGAGCCCGCAAACTCTTAAACTCAAAGCTGTATAAATTAAAGCAACCCGTTATACTCATTGGAATCAAAACTATAAGACCAACATTTGAACAATAGAAAAGCAGAGGCTGTATTCAACCCCTGCTTTTATAAGTTGTGTCTTTTCGAATCTGCTATTGACCGCCTCGGATGGAAATAATCAAATAACCAAACAATCTACTGTCCCGCACGAACCGCCCGCACAGAGTTGCGGCCCGACTTACTGCGGTAGCCCACGCCGCCAACGCCGAAACCGACGTACCAGGCGCCGTTTGGACTGTAGGCGTACGTAGTAGACGACCAATAGAGGGACGACTGGGTATTGGAAAAAACAGGGTCAATAGCAGGATCAAGCCTGCTATAATCTACAATAGATATCAGCTCTTCTATGATTGGCAATCTCCAACCATCTCCCATCTCTCCACAATATTTTACAGCTTTCTCCCAAGTGAAAGTCCCAGGGGCAGTATCTTTCTTCCACACGAGACCAGTCTTTGTATCTGTTACAGTCCCGTCCTTATTGTCTATAAATCTAGCAACTTTAAAAGTATCCATCATCATTCTCCTTTCCCGCACGAACCGCCCGCACGTAGTAGTTGTAGGACTTAACGTCGAAGTGCACATCGCCATAGTAGAAATCGACGACCCAGGCGCGGCTCGGATAGTCGGCGTACGTAGTAGACGACCAATAGCCGGACGACACTGTGTTGGGGAAATAGGTAGTATTGATGGAAGGGCTGTGGGTACGATAATCAACTATAGACTTGAGCTCATTTACATTTGGTAGACGCCAGTCATTGTGCCCACCAAGCGATAAACTTTCACAATAAGAAAGTGCCTCCTGCCAGGTGTAGGTGCCCGGGGCAGTATCCTGTTGCCACATCAAACCTGTGTCAGTATCGGTAACAGTGCCGCCCCCATTATCGATAAAATTATCAAGTGTCCTGATCGTTGCCGTCCCCCCTTTTCTATGTCTGTAATCTGCTGTTTACGGTCATACACTTCTGTTTATCCTGTCTGTTTCGTCTCTATCTTTATTTCCGGTACTCCCTCAAAAAATATCTTAAGGCTATGCCCAGACACATACCACCGGTTACCCATCTTTTGCCCTTTGAGCCTTCCCTGTTTTATGTAGGCTCTGAGCGTGTTGGGGGTTACGTCCAGCTTGTTTGATAGTTCTGGGATTGAGTAAAGGATTATATCTCCTATTCTCTTAGGCATGATTTATCACTTGCTCCCTTCTTTGGGTTTTGCTTTTACTGTCTTTCCCTTTAGGTATGAGCTGAAAGCCTCGTCTACTACCTCTCTTATTTCCTTGCTATCCCCCCAGGCTATTGCTTTGAGCTTCTCTAAGAAGTCCTTTCTCATTATAAAGGTTGCTCGTGTCCCGCCTCCCGAGTTCCTTCCTGAGAGCTTTTAGTTATTACCCTGGTGCTAGTCTTGGGTCTCCCCCTCTTTCCCTTTATCTGTTTATCCTGTAAATCCTGTTTACTCTATATACTGTGTTTACCCCCCTTCCCCCTGGTGTCCTCTATCCAGCTTAAAGGATCTGAGCCCAGCCTAGTGTCCTTAACCATTGTAGTCCCCCCTTAAAATGAATAGTCTTAAACCTATAGACACTATCCCCAAAAGGAAATCGTAGAAGAAATTCCCATCATTTACTAACTCAAAAAAAGATTTAAAAAAAACAAAATTCCTATAAGAAAAAGAAAGGTATGCGCTACCCTTGCTTGTGATCTATTAATCCTCACCTTACCCCCCCCTCTTTATTATCTCTCTACACAAGCTCAGGTAATCCTCAGCTCCATAGCTCTTGGGTCTATATTCAAAGATTGTTTTACCAAAGCTCGGGGCTTCTGCTAGTGCTATATTGTCTCTGATAAGCGTGTTAAATACCTTCCCCCCGAAATATTCCCGTATCTTTCCCACTACCTCATTGTTTAATTTCTTTCTACTGTCAAAGCGTGTTCCTATCACTCCCGTTACTTCTAGGCTTTTATTCAATCTCTTTCTTACGGTGTCTACGGTCTGCAAGAGCTTGCTCATTCCCTGTAGTGCTAGAAATTCAGTCTGTAAGGGTATGTAAACCTCCTGAGCTGTAGTGAGTGCATTTAGGGTTAAAATTCCTAAGCTCGGGTGGCAGTCTATTAGTACATAGTCAAACTCTTTGCCCTCATTCAATGCTTCTTTCAAAAGAAATTCCCTGCCGGCTATCCCTGAGAGTTCTATTTCAGCTCCCGAGAGATCCAGGCTAGAGGGAATTACTGTTATACCGTCTCTCTCTACTAAAATTCCCTGCGTGGATACTTCCCCTTTCAATAAATCATAAATAGTTCTTGAGAGTTCGTGAGCCTTTATCCCCAGGCTATAGGTAAGGTGAGCCTGGGGGTCGAGGTCAATGAGCAAAACCCTTTTCTTAAGCTTGGTTAGTCCAGCCCCTATATTGATAGTAGAGGTAGTTTTCCCCACCCCCCCCTTTTGATTAACGAGAGCTATTTTTCTCATGGCACTACATATCAGTACAATTTGAGGGATACCAGCTATCTGAAACCTTTTGTAACATTATTTGAGTACTGGATGAAGTATATGAGGAGAAATCAACACCAAAACCAATTCTTAAAAGGGGTAAAAGAAAACCCTTCATTCTTCCCACCCCCAAAGAAGTAATATAAGTGACTTCAAAAATACTAACTAAAATAAAGTCAGAATAGGAGGAGGAGGAGTTGATTCGATAACAAATAGTGGCATAGGGAACATATACTTTCTCAGCATAAAATCCGATCTGTTGCACACTGTAGTTACCCTCTAGTTGCCACAAAGTATTTTCAACCCAAAAAATCCCCTCAGGTTCTATCTGTGCTAAGCAGGGGCTTGAAAAAAATATAACAATTAACGATACTAAAATTGTCTTCTTCGTGGCTCTTCCCTCCCTCCTGTTAATCTTGAATCACTCCCAAAATCTCATCAATCATTTCCTTCACCTCTTCCCTAAACCCCTCATCCTCTTCCATTGCCTTAACTATCACAGGACTCCATTCATAATACAATCTGATTAGTTCCTGACCTTCGGGGGTGTGGTATAGTATTTTATCACGAAGATATCTCAGCATTTCTGTTTCTTCTGAATATTCTCCATAGATTTGTTCTGTGGTGCAGAATTGTGGCAAAATGGTTGTCGTTGTGGTGGTTGAGTATATAGTGGGATCATAATATTCATCTGCACCCATATCTGGAGAACTTCCTATAATTCTTAAATCATTCTCATAATCAGTTGATGGGAGTTCTGGGGCGTCAGCAGTTCCTTTATCTATACAAGGTGAATTAGATTGTAGGTGATAATCTCCTTGCTCTGAATTTGCAAATAGGGAGTCATCATCTATATTATCCACATCTTCTGTAAATGGACGACTTTCTACATCATGGTAGTTGTTGTTATGAACATAAATACCGGAAAAGATATGGGCGTCAATGTATACATCTTCTCCCAAGTCTGATTCGTTCCCCCAAATAATGTTGTTGTAGAGGTAAGCAGAAGCGTTTTCCTCTTGGCAATTCAAATAAAGACCACCACCTTTAGGAGTATAAAAATCGCCGCTTCCGGGTTTAGTGTGGGTACCCCCAAGATGTAGTGATCTGTCTGGTTGTACTGGTTCATACGATCTCGACTTGCGGATAAAGGTCAAGACCCCCGCAGTGAAAGTAGATTGCGGCTTTATAGTGTTCACGGTTTCTGTAGCCACAGGCCATAAGCTTAATCATCTGAATCTTGCTATTGATTCCCTCGCATGTTGCATTTGTAATCCGATGCTTGCAGTAGGTAAGAAGGTTGGCAAGGTGCCGTTTCAGCGTCTTGGCAGCCTCTATGACCGGTGTCAGTCGTGAGTGCGTCGCCCAGAAGTACCATGCCTTAAAGTACT
>Ga0315291_10003310_pt1 | contig 20877 bp, 29 predicted proteins | sample YL17G12_20_MG_FD_203070 | JGI IMG/M metagenome (GOLD analysis project Ga0315291, IMG submission 203070) | Sediment microbial communities from Yellowstone Lake, YNP, Wyoming, USA - YL17G12_20 | ecosystem: Environmental > Aquatic > Freshwater > Lake > Sediment | place: USA: Wyoming | collected...
ATGTTGAGGGACCCGTCAGACTTTGCCAGACCCTCAATCATAGAATCGGCGCCTTGCGGTGACTAACGCGTACATGGATGAGTGTATTGTGAATTTAACAATCACTCGTATAGACACCTAACCTTCGCATGTCGCCGTGAGAACAGGAAGACGAGCTAGATTGCGGGAAAAGGAGCGAAATGAGGCCCTTTCGGTGGTCATGACTGAAAGGCTTCCTCAGTATCTGCTATAGCTCGCGATGAATGCGTGATACTTATCTGACAATCTACCTGTCAGGCGGTTCGTGTCAATCCCAGTCGTTGTGGTTCATGGTGGCGCGACCCGTTTCGAGTCCGGGTTCCACAATGCCGTTCTGCAGGCAGTCCGCCATGCGGCAGAAGCAGGGCTCTGTGTCATCGACAACGGGGGTTCCTCCCTCGATGCGGTGGAGACAGCAGTATGGGCTCTCGAAGAAACCAACCTCTTCACTGCGGGTAGGGGCGCTAAACCCAACAGCGAGGGCGAGATTGAGCTTGATGCCATAGTCATGGATGGAAGTCGGCTCCAGAGTGGGGCTATAATGGCAGTACGTGGTGTTATCCATCCTGTATCATTGGCCCGCTATGTCTTGGAGAGGACCTCCAATTCACAGTTCGTGGCAGGCGGCGCTGAGAAGCTATATCGCAAGATGGTTGCTGAGGGCTACAGGACGGAGAGTGGGCAAGGGATTACGACACCTCCGCCAATTGCCCAAGGTTGTGACACAGTGGGTTGCGTGGCTGTAGACTCACATGGCAGAATCGCGGCTGCCTCGTCAACGAGTGGTTGGTCAGGGAAACTCCCGGGTCGTATTGGTGATTCCCCGATAGTCGGGGCAGGAGTCTACGCGAATGATATTGCAGCCGCCAGTTGCACGGGGAAGGGAGAGCAGATACTCCGGATAGTCATGGCGCGCATGGCAGTGCACTACGTTGAGGAGGGGATGAGCGTGACCGACGCTGCATCGAAGATCATGCGCGAACTGAGAGAGAAAACTACAGGAGAAGCCGGCCTTATCATAGCAGACTCAAAGGGGAACGTCAGCATGGGTTTCGATACGCCTCATATGCCAGTGGCTGTGGCGTCAGGTTCATCAGACGTCGTCTTCTCATCAATGACACCGGAGTGGCCTCCAAGGAGCCCCGGTAGAAAGCGATGATGGCAGCAGCTGCCATTGAAAGGAGATTGCAGGCAGAGGTCGTACTGGCATGAATATTCGCAGGTTTGAAACAAAAGACACTGCAGCAGTCGTGCAATTGGCCAACGACTATGCAGGGTTCGATGCCCCAATCAGCGAAGCAGACCTTGCGATATCCAAGGCTCTTCCTGATGGCCTTATCGTTGCCGAAGAGCACGGCCATATCGTAGGTTTGGTCTTTGGCCATCTCAGGGATATCCCCACTAACGTGCTGGAACACTGGGGGGCGTCTAGCGTGGGACATGTTGAGCTCTTGGCAGTCGACCCGAACTACAGGAATAGAGGCATTGGCACAACGTTGGTAGAGGATCTGTTTCGTGCATTCAAGCGAGCAGGAGCTGACTTCGTCACTCTGCACTGCCCTGCCGAGGCAAAGGAGGCAAAGCGCGTCTATGATGGTCTCGGGTTTCATGTGCGTGCCTACGAAATGGGGAAGAAGCTGTGACAGAGCATGCCTGTTTTTGCCGTCTGCTGGTCAGACATTCCAGTAGTAGTAGGCTTCACGATTCACTGGAGTGAACCCCAAACGTTTGTAGAGTCTGATTGCGGGTGTGTTCGTCACATCTGTTTCGATGTCGGCGGACCTCACGCCTAAACTAATGAGGTCGCGGAGACTGTGTGCAAGTATAGTTCCACCTAATCCTTTGCCTCGATACTTAGGGTGTACTCCCAAGTACCCCACGAGATACTCGTCCTTCTGTTTCTGCAATAGGACAAAGGCCACTACTCGGCCATCTTCTCGAATGCAGTAGGAGTGCTCTTGGTCAACGGGCTCCGATCTTCTGAAACACTCATGGAATGTCACATCCTGCTGTTCGGGTTTCATTGAGAGAAACAGTCTATCCTTGCTGTCAAGAAATGCCTTGAGAAAGCAGTCCCGAATATCTTCATTGCCAACAGTGGTGAGTGAATGTAGACTGAATCCCTGAGGGACTTGGAAGCCCTCAAGTGAGCTCTTCTTGAGCTTGGCTCGCATGTGGTATTCCTCTGACGCCTTTAGGAAACCCTCGGCGGAGTACCACCTGTCGAACGTTCTCAGAAGTGGCCGATGCTCGGGAGTGATCTCATCAAACTGTATCTCGAGTCTGCTCCGGTTGAGGATAGCAGTCTGCGACTTCGCTTCCTGAATTAGGCGCCGAGCAATTGAGGACTGTTTCCGTCCTCGGGGCACAAGAGGATGCCATCGACCGAGGAAGACCATGGTTGGGATACCAGCGTATAGGTTCAACCACCCAACTAGAGCCCCGCTGCTGTCGTCCCTTGCCTGAACCGTTATGTTGCTGGTTTCTCTGGTGACGAGGTCTCCAAACGCCTTCTCTACATGTGCAACTGAAGGAGCCTTGTTGCTCAACGGCGAGTCGTGTCGCACTTCGTAGTTCAATCTGGCCAGCTCGGAGAGATCAGCATCTCCCAACGGCTGAATCTGGATCTTCATCTGCGCATCACCGGTCTTGTAGTCGGACCGGGAATGTCGTATGTTCACCTGATAAGCTTGAGCAAGAGCCGTCTTCACGATTCTGCGGTTCATTGATAGAGTCATTGTTGCACCCCGCGACAATGAATTATCAAAGTGCGTGCAAGCCTTCCTATGGTTTATATGCAATCGGGGGCAATGATGCCTGCAGTTAGCACTGTTCTGTTTTCGTGCCTTGGGAGGAGAGAGCCCTTGATGGAGTATTGGAAGAAGACTGTCGGTGTCTTTGCGGCGGTCATCTTGACTTCTCTTGGAATGTGCTCACTAGTCGCTTTGCCCGTACTTGGCGAACAGTCTGTTGTACCCGCTGGGAAAGCTGAGGTCATTACTGTGGGCACAACTTACGGCATAGACGCTTGCTTGGACCCAGCCTTGATATACGGTGTTCTTGAGTGGGACATCACGACCTCCCTAAGTTCTGGTTTGGTGGACATCGCACCAGGATCTGATGGTGGCACTAATCAGATAATCCCTGCCTTGGCGACTAGTTGGGTCGAACGCCTCGACGGCAGAGTCTGGGACTTCCAACTAAGGCAAGGTGTGACGTTCGAGAATGGGGAAGCATTCAACGCATCTATTGTCAAGTACACCTTTGACAGGAACTGCAATCTGACTGGCGTGGGCTTGGCAGAGCCGGATGGTCCACAGGTCAACATGGGTTACTCTACCATCATTGAGAATGTGACAGTCACCGGAGAGTACTCTATCAGATTCTATCTTCATGTTCCCTTCGCCCCATTCTTGCAGCTCATGTCATGTGCTGCATCCTACATGGTGGACCCGGCCTACGCCCCAATGAACCAACTCGCCACTTACCACGTAGATGACCCACGCAGAAGCACTTCTTGTGGTCTCGGACCGTATCTGCTGGAGAAGTGGACTCGTGTCGCAGGTATTGACCAAGAGATATGGCTGAAAAGGAACCCCACGTACTGGAATACCACAGGCGGCTATCCGGTGACTGAACGCATTGTCATCAAGATGTACCCCAGTGCAACGTCACTAGCCGTAGCTATAGTCAGTGGTGAGGTCGACGTTGCACATAGGCAGCTCACATCGCTCCAGATTGATACCCTGCGCTCCAACTCTGACTTCGGAGTCTGGCAGGGCCATGGACCGCTAATCCAGTATATGTGCTTCCAGCAGAGGACTCACCCATTCGATCATGTTGAGGTGAGAGAAGCCATCGCTGCATGCTTCAACCGGACTGAACTCAGTCAGTGGGCGTTCTTGGACACCGTTGAACCATTGTACAGTATGGTGCCTAACGGAGTTGCATATCATCAGGATTCATTTGTCAGGTATGGCGAAGCCAACTACACCTATGCAAGGACTATGCTCTCCCCACTTGGATTCAACGAGAGCCACAAGCTTCAGGTTGACCTGTGGTACGAAACCTCTGGGCACTATCCAGAGAGTGAGGCACAGGCACTTGTGTATGAGGCAGACCTAGAGGCTAGCGGGGTCATAGCTGTCAGCCTCCACACTGCAGAATGGGCTGCGTACCGATTGTACAGAAACAGTGCTGAGATGCCTATGTTCGTCTATGGTTGGTACCAGAACTTCGTCGATCCTGACAACAGTGCCTGCGTGCCTTTTGCTGATTGGCTGAACTTGGGCTTCAATAGCACGCATGGTGGTACTGCGCAATATGACTACTGGATCAAGGGTCGAAGCGCCACGACTGACCTTGAGCGCTACTCCAACTACAGTGCTCTCCAAGACCTGCAGGCATCTGAGTGCTCAGTGGTTCCACTCTGGCAGAGCCGCAATACTGTCGTCGCCAACACTAGTGTCAGTGGGTTTTCGCCAGACGTGACTGACAGACTTTACTCCTGGCGCCTGAGAATGGACAATACAACGTCGTCGACCACGACAACAAGCACGACGTCGATAGAAACCACTCCCGGACTATGGAATGTTACGACTATTGTGGTGACATCTGCATCCATAGCGGTCATCGTGGTATTCAGTGTCGCAATAATCCGTTCAAGGAGATAGAACCGATAGCATGGTTTCTTCTCAAGCGTGGGTCTGCTGCTACGTACACAAGCGCTGACGAAATGAACAACAGCTGGTGAGTAGTCAATGCTGCTCACAAGCAGTGATGCATGGTATCGAGCTGAGTTAAAAGAAAAGGGCCAAGGCCGCGTTTCCACTGTAGTGCGGCCTGCCTGTATTTCATGGAAGCCTGAGCCGTAAGGGGCTCGGCTATCTTCCTAGCAGGCGGATGAGCAATCCGCCATTGGACGGCGGTTGTTGAAACCGTTCTGTGTCCAACGCTGCATACGGATCACATGCTGGTAGGTCTCGTAACCCGCGAGGGTCAGAGTATACTCACCGTTCAGAGCAGAGTCTGTGTGAACAGTCCTGTGTACTAGGCCTGCCTCAACGAGATCCGATAGACACTTGGACAGCGCAGTATCGGCTATCTTCCTGCTAGTGGCTGACACCATCCTGTCTTGGATCTCATGATACTCGAGGTCGGAGTCACGTTCACCGAGAACAAGAATGAGAGGTACAGCCCACGGATGCCCGAGCTGAGAGAATACCTCAATCAAGGGCTGAGTTGTATTTGGTTCAGATGATTTGTTCAAGTTCGTTCGATTCCGGCGTGTATGTTTACGCCCGAACTACACATACATATGAGTGATAGCTTATTAAACTATGTCCTCAATCTTCACATCGTTTTCCATTCCGACGGACGAATGCTCGTCAGCTTAGTGGGCATCACTGTTGCATGACAGAATCACTTGGCCAATGGGGAAGGAATATTACAGAGTCAAGCGGAGCCTATCACGTGAGTCACATGAAGAGCGTGCCCTATCCTGAATGCATCAAGAATCTCCCCAAAGCGAAAATCACCTTTCCCGGTGTACGGGGATGGGTCTCTCAAGGCAAGAACTCACAAGTAGTCTTCTTTGAGATTGAAGCAGGAGGTGTCGTATCACCTCACGCACACTGTGAACAGTTCGGATTCGTTCTAGAGGGAGAGATGGCACTCACGATGAATGGAGCTACCAAGGTGTACAAGAAGGGGGACTCGTACCTCATTCCAGAGGGCATTGTCCACAAGGCTGAGTTCAGGACATCCGTGCGCGCTGTGGATTTCTTCGCTGATCCGACCAGATATGAAACCATCAATACGTAGTTACCACCAGGTGGTCCGCTACATGCCAGGACCTACGACGAAGGTTCCTACTGAATCATCTTGGCTATCTCAAATCCAATGCTCGTGAAGTTGCTCTCTGCGCCTTCTTCGAGGGGCCCCTCTTTTCCCGTCACAATGGCAGACACTCTTTCCTTCACAACGTCCGCACCAAGTTTGGAGAGTGAGTTCTCGATATCTTTGGAGGCACCACTTCCCGCGAATCGACTTCTCATTCTCGTATCGAAGGCGAAGACCTTCTTGCCTCTGATAGCTGATTCGCTGAGCTTCGCGAGGAACTTGCGGATCGGGTCAGAAGCTCTCCATGCATGTGTGGGAGCGCCAACGAGTAGTATGTCGTATTCGGAGAGCCTGCTAACATCAGTTTCGTCAGGTCGAAACAGCGTTACTTTGACTGTACCCGACTTCTCCAGACCCTGGGCGAGAGCACGTGCAACCCTCTCGGTATTTCCGTATACTGAATCATAGACGACAATTGCGTTCTTCATGTTCCCACGTCCTGTTGCAGGTTCAGCGAAAGGTTTCGGATACTTCAATCAACCTAGTTGCCACTTGTTTCAAGAGGTCGAAACGACTTTGCAGTATGCTGTAGACTTGTGCTAGGTCAATGGCTGCATATCCATGCACAAGTAAGTTGCGGAATCTGGACATAATCACCAGATCTTGCTCCAATTGGGGGTCCAAGTAGGCATTTCGACACAGGATCTCAAAGACCTCTACCCTTGTTTCTGGGATCTTTTGTCCTCCTCGTTTCAAGATGTAGTTCCCGATGTCGGTCAGCGACTCGATGACTAGCTGCAGATTGCGGAGTGTCGCATCGCTAATCTTGTAGTCACTTAGAAACTCCTTCCGGGTCGTCTTCCTTAGCTCAGAGAGTTTTCTGAGGGCTTCATGAAGATAGATGACCCGGGACTTCAGCTCGGAATTGCTCATCTTGGACCACCTTCTGCTATGGCGGTCGCTACATAATGGTACTGTCGCTCAAGGAAGTCGAGGTGGTCGTAGTACTCTGAGAGTGTACGAATGACGAAGTCCTCGTACTCACCTTCATCACGAACAAGAATCTGTATTCCAGTCTTGACAGCATTGAACTTCATAGGGGGATTGGCTTCGTTAAGATTGACCACATCTATGTTCTCGGTCCTGAGCTTCTTCTCCAGTTCCACTCCAAGTTGTAGAATGTCGTTGACCATTCTTTCATTGTCCAGCTTGGGGTCGAGATACACCGCAATGTCGATGTCGCTGAGAGGCCCTGCATTGCCGGTCGCCACGGACCCAATCAGAAGTACAAAGCGAATCGATGTGTTGGCAGAAGCGAATAGTGCATCTCTTATGCTAAGTTTGAGGTCTTTCACTGGAGGTGTTCCCCTATAGGCACACTGCCACGTGATAACATATGAGGGTTTCCAACAGAAGCAGTATGACAAGGACCAAGTTGTGGTCTAACTGGTAGCTCGGGTTTTCTGCCTGGCGGCTGACACTCAGTCGATGATGGCTCCAGCCAAGCATAATAGGTCTTCAATCCTCTATTCATACGGAACTACTAACCGGGGTGGCTCCGTGGAGAGAATTCCTCTTGGTGCAAAAGCACTCTTGAGCAATTCATGGCTAACCATTCTTTATGTAGTATCTATAGTGATTGTCTTTGTTCTGATATCTCAGATCTTCTATCCTCCCTTAATTGTGCTTGCGTTTGTTAGGGTCTCGTGGTTAATCGTCGTAGTTCTTGGCAGCATCTGTCTTGGTTTCTATGACTCAGCTCGCGAAGCGCTCGACTCTGCAGAACGCGAACGCAGTAGTGAGAGACATTGAAATCGTGGTCCCAGTGGCAATTCCAGAATGCATCAAGAAGCCGCCAAGAGTGAAGGTCGCCTTTCCCGGTGTACAGGGATGGGTCTCTCAAGGTAAGGGTCGCAAGCGGTCTTCTTTGAGATAGAGGCAGGAGGAATCGTTTCACCACACTCACACTGTGAGCAGTTCGGGATTGTTCTAGAGGGCGAGATGGCACTGACAATGAACGGCGTGACTCACGTGCACAAGAAGGGCGACCTAGAATCTTGTGAGCGATTGAGTATGTGAGCGTGAGCGATTGAGCATTTCCATGCTCAACAACTCCTCGTTTCAAGATGTAGTTCCCGATATCGGTGAACGACCATGCAGAGCGCATTGCCACTGATTCTGGACCCGGATCTTTGACTTGTCTAGTCACGAGAACGGACTATTCCGACATGAAACATATAAAACCCATAATGTCACACCACGTGCAGGCGATATGAATGAGTATCTCAATCCGACACCTAGGCCATGCGAGTTTTCTGATCAAGGTTGGAACCAAGAACATCTACATCGACCCGTCGACCAAAGACACTGGTCTTCGTAAGGAAGACTTTGGGCCGTCCGACTTGACACTAGTGACCCACAGCCACGCCGACCACTGTGACCCTGACTTGGTCAAGAAAATCCGGAAGCCAGGGACACCAATCATGGCTCCTGAGAGCTGTCGCAAGGATCTCAGCAAGGCTGGCGCCATGTGGCCTCTGGAGCCGGGGGAGATAATGCAGATGGGCGATGGAATCCTAGTCAGGGCTGTGCCGGCGTACAACGTGAAAAGAGTCAAGCCCTCGGGCGAACCGTACCATCCCAAGGGTCTGGGTTCCGGCTACTTGCTGACCATCAGCGGCAAGAGGATTTACCATGCAGGAGACACCGAACTAGTTCCGGAGATGGAGCAACTGGGCGAGTTACTGCGCGGGGCAGATGTAGCATTGCTTCCGTGCGATGGTACTTTCACAATGGACGTCGAGGAGGCATCCAAAGCGGCCATAATGATCAAACCGAAGGTAGCAATCCCAATGCATCTGAGGTCCGCGGATCCTAAGGCTTTCAAGGAAAAAGTTGAGAGCAAATCCTCTATCCGAGTTGTCATTCTTCAGAAGGGCGAAGAGTACAAACTAGAGTAAGCATGAGATAGCGAATGAGGGGAGGTCTATCCCCTCATTTGCAGTCTGGTCAGGCGAAGGAGCACTGTCAACAGCCTTGGGTCATTCCGCCTATTCCGTGTGTCACCGGGGAAGACGATTTCAGCCCACCCTACTGAGCAGGTCGATGAGGTTCCCGTTCATCAATAGTCTGTGGAAGAGTTCGCCTCATTCTGTCTTCCTGTAGAAGTAGTGACTGCCCTCACGACGCTCAACAACAACCCCTCACGTACTAACCTATGCAACAGGACTGCATGGAAGTGAAGTGTCATTTGGTGTCTACTTGGATGTGTCATTGGCTCCATACGATGAGGGCTTCGCGCCTTTCTCCTTTCTCCAGACGTAGATTGAGATAAACAACAAGTAGCCGACTATGGCGAAGTAGATTGGCCACTCTAGGGTTGGAAGCATCCAGAAGTCGGGACGGTCAACGAGACTGCCAATGTCACCATAGTCCCCAAACAGAAATGCCGCAAAGACCACGACATTGAGAAGTCCGACGATTGACAACGCCTTGTGTAAATGTGAGTCAGTGACATGACGGTGCTGCTGGTTTCCGCTGCAACCGCGGCCCAAGCTGGTGCTGTACATCTAGGCCTTGTTGCTCTCAACAAGCAGATCTTCGATTTCTTTCTTGCTTGGTATCCGACCTGATACCTTGACCTTGCCATCGATTGCTACGGCGGGAGTCATCATGACCCCGAAACCGATGATTTCTGCAATATCTGTGACTTTCGTGATCTCAGCATCGATGCCACGTTCACGGATCACTTCCAAGACCAGCTTCTCCGTGGCTCGACACTTCGGGCACCCCATTCCAAGTATTTCGATTCTCATGCTGACACCTCAGGCAAACACCGCATTGAGCAGCCCTGCGTTAGCGCTTAAGGCTATTACTAGCGCATCGCAAGTGGTACTCTTCCGTATCCCAATCATCCAGCTCGCGACCAGTAGCATATGTATTGAAACCGTCAGGTCCGCAGTCAAACCGGACAGGAGAGGTCTTCGATGCATTCCTAGATTCAACAACATCTTTGCAATTGTCATTCCCATGAGAGTCGGAAAGCAGGCGATTGTGCCAAGATGACAGGAGTCGAAGCGCTCTATGCAAGAAGAACCCAACGGGAGCAATGCCGAGAGAATGCTGAGGACAGCAGTGCACAACCGCAATGGTTTCGCGAGCGGGAGTTGGAGTCAAGACCGGTTCTACGTTTCATGCATTGATGGTGCGGACTCAAGCAGCTACCGATTCCGGCTGATTCATATCGACACCGGAGCTGGGCGGGCGTCGATTAATCGAGTAATCGGTATATCGGTATGTTTTAATGTTCCTCGAGATAAGTGCCGCAGACACATGAAGATGCTGGTGCATGATTCGCTACCTCCATCTGCGACGTAATCGTGCTGTTGACTAGGAACTGAACTGAGGTCTGATAAGTTGGATTCGGTAAAGGGTATCATTGCGGCAGTAGTTCTTCTTCTTGGAGTGTTGGGACTTATCATCGGAGCTACATTCTTGACTTATGATCAAGGAACGAATGACCCCGGAAGCAAAACCATCCAGGAGAACACAGATCTCAGGCAGCTGGAGTTGGTTGCCCCAAACTGGAATCTGTTAATGTCGGATGACGAGATACTGGAGTTACACTCTCTTCGCGGCAAATTCGTTGTTGTAGACCTCATGCAAACAGGAGTATGTGTTCCTTGTCAGATGCAGACCACACATCTGAAGACACTATACGACGGATACGAGAACAGGATTGAGATTCTGTCGCTGAGTCTTGTGCTCAGCGACACTGTGTCACGGATTGCCAGCTACAAAGAGGAAAACAGCATTCCTTGGAAGGTCGGCCTTGATACCAGTGGGGTCTTTGGAAGCTACTTCAATGCAAGATCAGTTCCCACGCTCATCATCATTGATGGTGAAGGGTACTTTCGATGGCTCCATGTGGGAATATGGTCAAGCGATGATATCTCAAGCACTCTGTCCGCTTTGGAGAGGTAGGAGGAGCTATGTGAATTGATGCAGAGCATTATGCAAGCATTCCTGAATGTCGGTATCGCCTTCCTGCTTGGCTTCTATGCTGCCATATCTCCGTGTCTGTTTCCACTCTTGCCGATGTTCCTCGTCAGGTCTCTTCAGTCTACAGACAGTCGGAGGAAGAGCTTGACGATCACCACGGTTCTGATTCTCGGCATACTAACCGCTCTGGCAGTGTACGTAGCAATCTCCGCGTTCATAGGTCTATTCCTGATACAAAACCAGACAGCTATCCAAGCCGTGCTGGGCGCTCTGATTGTCTTCTTTGGTCTGGTGACGATGTCTGAGTCGCTCCAGAAAGCGCTACGTCTTACATCCCTCAATCTGCGGTCACAGCCCAAGGCTCCAGGTGGGCTCTTCGGAGTCTACGTGATTGGTCTAAGCTATTCTCTCTTGGCTGCCCCATGCTCAGGCTCGGCAGTGATTGGCTTTCTCCTCTATGTGGGCACACAGAGCAACATCATGGTTCTATCATTCATGTTCATCGCACTGACACTCGGAATATCCATTCCATACCTGGTGATTGCGCTATTGTCCGGAGGACTGAGGAAACGAATGACAACAGCACTCGCAGAATCAGCACGGAGGGTTCAGATACTTGTGGGGCTTCTGCTTGTGGTCATCGGCACTCTGCTGATATTGCCGTACTTCGGTGTGAATCTACTCTACTAGTCTGCGAAACACCTCAGCGGTTCCTACGTCTTACACGACGGCTAGTGTCATAGCAGTATACGTCCCGCCAAAGAACTCATCTGTTCTAATCTTTCTCGGCATAACAGCATACAGCGGACCCTACGCGATGCTCGCTGAGTCTCTCACTCAGCGCGGATTCACAGTATACGGCTTGGATTTCAGAGGACACGGTCTCTTAGATGGAAACAGAGGGGACTCCCCCAGCAAGGAGCTGTTATCAAGGACCTGTGCGAAACCATTGCGTTCGTCAAGGGAAGTCATCCCAAGGTCATTATCCTCGGTCACAGTTACGGGGTTCTGCCTGCCATAGTTGGTTTGAACAACTGTCTGGACCACGTCGATGGCGTAGTTCTCTTGAATGGCGCCCGGACTGCAAGGCCCGGCGCATATCCCAGTATGTCAGTGATTCAGAAGTTGAAGATACTGCTCAGTTCTCTCGTGAGTCCAGGCAAACCGGTGATCAGATACGCAAGGGAGGGAATGGTCAAACGCGACGACCCGCTGCTCACCTTCCGATACACACTCTGCTTCATGAGAATCCCAGCCCGTAGACAGATGGCTTTCCAGAAGGCCATGAACATTCCCGTGGTCGTGGGGGTTTGTGACAGTGATGAGTTGTTCTCCGTCGAAGCCTGCAGGTAGTTGCGTGATGAGGTGCCTTCTACCGCATGGTGGTCTGTCCTCAGCCAGCCGCATTCCTCAGACCCTATGCTACCGAAGTGAGCTCGGCTGGAGTACTACCGTTTGGCTTGACACAAACGCGATTATTCAAGAGAGATTCTGATGCATCGAGTTTAGTCGGAAACGGGATTGTAACGGTTGGGAATTCTAAGCCCCCCTAGATGGCACTGTTCACGTGTCCATTCACCCAGTTCATTCAGAATTTGAAACAAACCCTGCCCCGCATCCGTCAGGTCATATTCAACTCGGGGAGGCACCTCATCGAAGCTCTTCCGATTGAGGATTCCCAAATCAGTTAGTTCCGACAGAGTCCTTGATAATGTTGAGTCACTGATGCCGTTGTGGAGCTGCTTGACAAGACCATTCCTAATATCCGAATATCTGAGACTGCTCTCGGATCTTCCTGACAGAAGAATGAGCGGAATGGTCCACTGATGGCTGAGAAGCCGCACAACACTCTCTAAGGGTCTAAGACATGGTCCGACAGCCTCGCCTTGTTGTTTCATTCTTCACCAACCCGAAGTAACTATTACTTGCTGGAGCGTTAAGTTATATGGTTCTCACAGGCCAACGGTCCCAGAGAGGGAATCTCGATGACGAAGTGTAAGTGCGACCATGGTGAACACCACAAAGAGATGAATCGTGATGAAACAATCTCACATCTTGAAAAATGTATTGCAGATGTGATCCACCAACTGGAATGCATCAAGAGCGAGCTGGTGGACATTAAGACGCAAGCCTGAGGGCCCTCGGTATGTGATGTTGATGGACGAGATTATTGCAGTTCGAGATATCGTGAAACGGTATGGCGAGGTTCTTGCTGTTGACGGGATTAGCTTCTCCATAGAGAGAGGGGGAGTCTTCGGCCTCTTGGGGCCCAATGGCGCCGGCAAGACAACAACAGTGCGACTACTGACCGGAGTCATCTCCCCCACATCTGGAACAATATCAGTGCTTGGCATGGATATGCCGAGTCGTGCCAAGGAAATCAGGCAGCACATTGGCGTTCTTCCGGAGACCGCGAATGTCTATGTAGACCTGACCGGGCAGCAGAACATGGATCTCTTCGGGAATCTCTATGGTTTGAGAAGAGATGTCATCGCAGAGAGGTCAACAAGACTCCTGAAGAAAATGGGTATCTTTCAGGCCAAGAATAGGGAAGCGAAGACCTACTCCAAGGGTATGAAACAACGACTGAGTCTAGCTATGACGCTCATGACAGATGGAGAGATTCTCTTTCTAGATGAGCCCACCTCAGGTCTCGATGTAGAGAGCTCTACGGAGATACGTTCTGTCATTACTGAGATGGCTGCAGATGGGAGAACAATAATCCTCACCACACACAATATGCAGGAGGCTCAGGATCTGTGTACACGAGTGGCAGTCATCAACAGAGGGAGAATCGCAGCAATCGACACTCCAATGAACCTAAGGAGAGCTTTCGAGGAGAGGCAGAGTGTTGTCATGGAACTCTCCGGGCCCGTGTCCGCAAGTCAGATTCAGTCCATACAGGGAGTTACCGATGTGAATGTAACAGGTTCTCTCATACGATGTCATGCATCTAGACCAGGAGATGCCTTGACTGAAATAGTCGACCTTGCTAAGAAGCTCGGACTCAGAGTCCTTTCTGCTCACACAGAATCTGCTTCGCTTGAGGATGTTTTTCTCAGGCTCATCAAACGGAGTGACCACAATGAGTGAAAGATGGAAGTTGTACCTGCGTCAGATAATCGCAATTGCAGGCAAAGATGCAAGGGTATACTACACCAAAGGCCCGACACTGATCTTTGGTCTTCTATTCCCGTTCTTCTTCTTCCTCTCCTTTGTCGTAGGGCGAGAGATGAATCCTACGACACTGATGCCCGGACTGATTGCTATGGTGGTCTTCTTCTCTGCGACAGCTGTGGGCCCAGTCATCTTTCCAACCGAAACGCGAGGACACACCTTGGAACGGTTGATTTCGATGCCTGTATCGTTTTGGTGCATACTATTGGGTGATAGTATGGCATCCGCAATCTTCTGTGTCATTTCTAGCGTCATCCCCATTGTCTTAGCTTTCCTGCTCATAGGCATGGACATTGGCGGACTCTCTCTCACACTAGTCGGAGTATTGGTGGGGAGTATGTGCTTTGCTTTCTTCGGTCAGCTCATGTCGGCTCCGCCTGTAGACCAACCTTCTACGATCATGATGATCACGACAATCGTGAAGTTCCCTCTGGTCTTCATCAGTGGCATCTTCATCCCATTGGCAATCATGCCCGAAGGTTTGCGTTTTGTGGCGCTCTTGTCACCTCTGACATACCTCGCGGACTTCTTCTGGGCATCAGTATCAGGGACGTCAGTCTTCCATCCCCTGCTGAACCTCACCGTCATCGGAGCATGGGCTCTACTGATGAGTACACTCTCTTTGCTTGTGCATGGAAGAACAATCGAACGCCGGCTATGATGGTTCGATGTGTATTGGCTAATCGCGGATTGAAAGCCTGAAACCGACTCTCCTAGGTTTTTGGTGTTGTTCAGAAACAAGTGCCGGATCGAGAGGATGAGTTCGCTCGGACAGCATCGGCAACGAGGGACATCATTCAGCCAAGGGCGTTCTCTCTCTTTAGACATCCGTTCCTTGAAGCCAGTGGGAGTCTGAGTATTTGATTTCGAGAAGCAGTTGTGTCATATCATGCTCACTCTTGTTGATTGAACCAGAGGTCCAGGAATCTCTTTCGAAGAGACTCATGATTGACTCAACCAACAGGTGCGTGATCTCCATAGGATGCAACTCTCTCTTGAGCAGAGCCGAAAGGTTCACTACTGGGCTAGGTGTACTTGGAACTGCCCGAAGGCTCTTCGCAAGTGCCGGATCCGGGTTCAGAACTGCCTGCATCATTTCCAAGTCAGCACTGACCAACAGCGTGCCATGATGAAGAAAGCCCTCGTATAGCATGAATTGGGCAGACCCCGAGATTTTCTGGCTCTCAACAAAGACGCTTGAGGGATAGACGAACCTAGACTGACAACCTAACCGTGACAGTAATCCTACAATCGCTGAGCATATGAAACGGGAAACATGATGAACTGTGTCCATTCCATTCATGGCTTTGTCACATGCCAGCACGGAGTAGTTGTAGTTGCCAAGGTCCATGTACACGGCGCCTCCTCCGCTACAGCGGCGGAGGACTGGTACGCCCATCTCTTTGCACAGTAGATAATCGACCTCAGCCCTGATGTCCTGACATCGCCCTACTATGACTGACTCACGGCTACGCCATACGCGGATTGTATTGGGTGAGTCACCACTAACAATGCCCCGAAGAATCGCTTCATCGACTGCAAGATTCCATGCTGGGTCCGTTTCCTCGGATATCACGACTCGCCAGACTGGCTCTGTCATGCTCTTGCCCCACAGAACTTTTGTTGATAAGTTTCCTCGATCCTAGAGCACAGGTCATCATAGTCCGGGACTGTTCTCTCGTGAGTAATGAGTCCATCAACTACTATCGCTGGCACGATGTTTTTCTTGGAGGCCTGAACAACTCCGCCACTTGGACGCAGACCGGGTGGACTGCCTCCAGGCCATGACATTAGCCCTCTTCCTCGAAGCCATATCCGACACTCTGCCTTCTCTGCATATGCCTTTGAGATGTCATCCATCACTGCAATTATCTGACGACAGCGAGTAGTGGGTGGATAGGCAAGGTATGCTTCTAGTAGAACTCGGCCCAGTGCAAGGGGTGCTGACTGATGCAATACCCATTCATCACTCGTGTACTTCCATCGGTAGAGCCTATTCATAAGCTCAGTTTCCTGAGCACCAGCGTCCTCCGCGAACGCTTGCGGACCAAGATGCGTGAGAATGGCCCTCGTAAAGGCCTCCTGCAAACGAGGGACTGAAACACCAGACTGAATATGGTCGAGAGATATGAAATTCCTTAGTTCTGTAGAGATCATGGGATTTGAGAGATACCGGCTGCCGTGAACCAAGACCATCCCTTGAAGTAGCAGGTACTCGAAGTAATAGAATGTGTTGTAAGCACCCACGGCCGAGTCCCCAGCAGAAAGATAGCCTTGGTCAAAGCCCATCTCAACTGCTGGTAGTTCAGGCTGAAGCCCCGACAGTAAGAGAGAGATCAACTCGTCATCTTTTTCCTCTAGACTCTCGGACGACAGAGCGTTCGATTCATCAACGAAGGAGAAATTCAGGATGCCCGGACCACACAAGAGCAGCCTTCTGCCACTGAGACCCCGTGTCACGTGAACACCCTTCGAACTGCAACTCTGGATGAGTGTTGTTTCTTCTGGCAGCGGGCTTTGTGGGAGAACCAGAACTGGACTCGTGCCTTGCCAGACTCGGACCGTGAGGGGACCGTGGGCTTCACGCGTTATGCGTAGAATGGCCTCGTCTAGTGCCACGTCCCAGATTCCCCCCGGGTTGGGGCATCCAAACAGACGTATACGTGAAGGCGGTTTCATTGTCTACTACCTTCTGATGAGCCGCAGGAACTGGGTTCGAAGAACGGGCACTCATTTCTCATGCATTCAGCGTTGTGTTCCTGAAACTGGCAAGTTGGACATGAGAAGGATGGAATGCTCAGGCCCATTTCTCGACGGAGATAGGCAGTTCCCACACTCAGAGATGAATAGACAGATGCTTTGCAGCACCTAGGTGCTGGTAGACTTGTCATTGCCGTCAGGGCAGAAGCAGAGGCCTGAAGCACGGTCTTGCGCTCTTTGGGCTTTGTGTAATCGGCACCAATCAGAAGACTGACTGCAATTGCCACGCCGACTGCTGCGCCGCATACACCCATACTTGCACAGCTGCCCAGTCCGAATCTGGCGGCACGCTTCATTGACCGACGCAGTAGAGAATCGAGAGCGACTTCGTGTCCCGCATTGTGAGCGACCGTCAGAAGGATAGCTGGCACTAGTAGATGATGCTCAGGACCAAACATCGGGAAGGCAGGATGATGCATCAGGAGATTCGCTAGTGAGAGAGGATCATCTAAGGGACAGGCCAAGCACGTTTTGTGGATTATCTCGGTCGGGGTGCAGATGCGGCATGGCTCACAGACATAGTGGTTGTTCTCGCATGTGAAATCACTCTTCTCACGCTGTCCACAGTAGGTACACTGAAGGGTTTCACCTGCAGTTTCGTGCAGCATCTTTCCGCACACCACACACGAAAACTTACTGTCGTTTACTGTCATTGTGCTCCAGATAGGTGTGTTTCATCACAAAAGAAGTATCCGCTTGTCTGTATCGAGAACCGCCGAATCTCTCACCAGTAGGAGTATGCAGGGTTTTGATGTCTCGCACATGTCATGCTGAATTACCTGGCAATCCCGATATTTCAGTCATTTGTCGGGCCATTTTTCTGATAAGTCATCATTCGGAGTCAGCCGGGGGATTGGTTCAGACAAGAGATGTTTGAACAGAACCAGCAGAGGAATCATGCGCGAACTCACCACGAGGTATCCCTGCCGGCAATCCTTGCCATTGTCAGCCCCTCAATCAAGATGTCCATGTCGTTGATACGTTAACAGATTCGCTTGGCCGATGATATGACTGAGAGTGCTGCGTGTACCACCTCCTACGTTTTCCCACAGCCTGCGGTTGCTTTCTCGATAGTGGTATTATCTTCAATAGAAATCCCCATTGAAGATACTCTGATGTCGCGCATGCCTTAGGCGTGCTTAGACGTCGATTGTTCACAGATGTCCATGATGGCACTCACAGCTTTATTGAAATTGTCTTCTGTGTAATCGAACGGCCTGAACGGGCCCAGTTTTGGGATCTTTAGGTCATGCAAGAGATTCAGATACTTATCGATGTGGAGACCAGCACTCTCAAGTATCTTCTGAGTGCAGTGGTTGTAGCATCCATCAATTGCAATAATGCTCTCTGCGTTGTCTGTGGATCGTCTATGTTTTGGTATCCCAGCTGCAATTGCTGATGTGCAGAAAAGCCCAAATCTTTCATGGTCAAGCCTCTTGTATGCTTCAAGCATTGCCATTGCCGTGAGAGTCCCCACGCTGGACATGCAGCCAAAACAGCAAAAGAGCGCATGTCGTGAGGTCTCCTTGTCAGGTTCGTTGTCGCTCATGCTTTTGCCTCCGAAGTAGCTCCGTCTGTATGCGATAGTCTACTGGACAGCCACTTGTACATAATAACCGCGGTAACCATCTGGAACACAAAACCTACCGCCACCGGCAAAGGTGCGAGCCCTCCAAAGGAGGTGATGGAAACGCCCAACGCAAGAGGTAGGTTCTTCATTCCAGAGGAGTACGTCAGAGCCACTCGTACGGGCCGCTCAAACGATGCTGCGGTCCCATACCACACCAACACAAACAAGATTGGGAACACAAGCGCCACTGAAACAATAATGGGGGGAACCGTGGCCGGATTTGATAGTATCATCTGTACTGAAGTCTGCATCACCATGAACATGAGAATCATTGCCATTAGTGCAGCAATCGCTGAGAAGACAACGGTGTACTCGGAAGCCCTACCGGCTTTCTTCGGAAGTCTTCTGTCCGCAAGCCAGCGGGACAGAATTCCAAGCACCACAGGGATCAGAACAGTGAACGCAAGGTCCTGGAACATCCTTGCCATATCAATAATGACAAGTGAGCCCGCCATGATATACATGAGCAGAGGCATCAGGAATGGAGCAAGTAGCATGGTTCCGGCGTTGATCAATAAGGCTATTGACAGATCCCCGTCCAGCATGCCCGTCCATACCATTGCCATTCCTGCACAGGGTGTCACTCCCACCAACATGAGCCCAACGGCAGCCTCAGGCAGCTCCTGTAGGAAGAGAATTGCTAGAATCCAACAGATGACTGGCGCAAGAAGGAAGTTCAGGGCCAATCCAGCGCTGTAGCTCTTAACGTTCTTCAGTGCCCCAAGAATGTCTCGTGGCCTTATTGCGAAACTCATCGCCCATATCATGATCGCTATGATGAGAGATGAATACGTCTTGATGAAAAGACCCGGAGCATTAGTTATTAGACCTGTCGTAAGGCCAATAATCATGGATGTCACAATGAGCGCCGAGTAGTGTTTCCTGATGTTGCGAGCTTGTACCAATAGTGCACTTGTTTTGACCATCTTTGACATCCTTCAGTGGAGAAGTCTCTAGCTGGCAAACCAGCATCCAGCCAGCTATGTCTTGTTCATTATCGCTTTTACAATGGCACTTGTGGCCCTGTCGAAATCATCCCGTGATATGTAGTCCATTACGGGCTTGGGAGTGCCGGCTAAGTCCTTGTCCAGGCTGACCTTCTCGATCTTCAGATCGCGAACAAGACTGATGGCGGTGGACACCTTGTATCCCGCCTTCTCAACGGTCTTCTTAGCACACTCCATTGGGCACCCGTCCACTGTCACGATGCGCTTAGCAGCGTCGGTCTTGTTCCGTACCACAGGTAATTCGAGAGCAAGTCCAGCAAGACAACCTACTGCTGCCTTCTTGAGACCTACCTGCTTTACAGCTTCATGAGCCGCCAACCCTGCAAGCAATCCAGTCGTTGAGAATGCGCCATTACACGTATAGATTACCGTTTCATGACTTGGTTTCTTGGTATCAGTATCCATCATGATTTCATCTTCTTCGTGGTTCATCGAACAATCGAAATATCTGATTATCCCTATAAACCGATGGGTCGATGAGCTGAGCAGTTCGTGCTCCTACTGGCTCACTGATATGGTTATATAATCCGATGATTGTACCGAGTCGTGTGTTACCTCTAACTAGGAGTCTACGAACTTGAAGGTGGAGATTCTTGGAACAGGGTGTACGAAGTGCAAAACACTGGAAGAGCTGGTCAAGGAGACTATTGACAGCTTAGGGTTGGATGCTGAGGTCATCAAGGTAACAGACATCAACAAGATCATTGAATATGGCGTCATGTTGACGCCAGCTCTTGTGATTGACGGAAAAGTGAGGGTGGCCGGCCGGCTCCCAAGCAGACAGGAAGTCGAGGACCAGCTGAGAGATGCCAGCAAATAGCGGCTGGCTCCTTAGACAACAAGCCTGTGACCTCTTGGTCCCGATTCAGGGACAGGATGTACGAGGCCGGCCCGTGTGCTTCGGGAATCCACATTGGCTGCTCATGTACCGCTCTCAGTAGAGGATGGACAAACCAAAGTAAGGAAGAATCAGCAGCGCTCCGACGATAACAAGCAGAAGGCCGACGAGTATCTGCACCTTTCTTGCCGACTCTGCTAACACTGTTGTCATTCGGTTTCGAGCACTTTCAGAGAGAATCGCAATTGCCAAGTATGGGATTGAGATCCCTGTAGCCACTGCAATGAATATGAAAGACACTATGGCGATGTTGTTCTGGGTACCTACGTAGAGCAGAAAACCAATTACGGCGGACCCAGAACATGGAGCAGCCAAAAGGGAATAGCTTAGGCCAATGACATAGACGCCGAGAAGTCCTCCGGGGGCCTGAGGTCGTGACTTCAGATTGAGGGAAGCCAGATGCAGCGCAGCCTGAAGAGATTCAGACATGGTGACTACACCAAAAAACACTATGATTGATCCCAGAATCGCTTGGATCAGGGTCTGATTCTGAATCAGGAAGAGACCGATGAATACGGAGACCAACGCATACACCGCCAGTGCAC
>Ga0315291_10003311_pt1 | contig 20877 bp, 13 predicted proteins | sample YL17G12_20_MG_FD_203070 | JGI IMG/M metagenome (GOLD analysis project Ga0315291, IMG submission 203070) | Sediment microbial communities from Yellowstone Lake, YNP, Wyoming, USA - YL17G12_20 | ecosystem: Environmental > Aquatic > Freshwater > Lake > Sediment | place: USA: Wyoming | collected...
CAGCTGACTCTTAATCAGCGGGTCACAGGTTCGAGTCCTGTCCAGCGCATTTTGCAACAAACGGCGTGGCTAGTTGTTATGACTAGCCACGCTTTTTTATTTTCTCCCCCAAACCTTCCGTGCTACGCCGGTGCTACACCTGAAATCAAACATGAGATAAAAAGAACAAGATTGGTAAAGCATGTTGGTAGAAGGGGAGGGAAGAGTTTTCGCTCGGCGTAATTGTTTTTTCGGCTGGTCGTCTCTTTGACTTCTAGTCACAATGCGTATATAATAATTGATGGCAATAAAAGGTATTTGTCCAATCCTATTTCTTGGAGGAAAAAGCAATGTTCAAGTCATGGAGAATGCTGGCCATCTTTTCACTTGTTGGATTGATGGTTGTCCTATATGGGTGCGGCAAGAAACCGCAGGATGAACAACTGAAAGTTCAGGCAGACCAATCCAAGACGCAGACTGATCAGCCACGGTCCGAAGGCCAGCCAAAGCCGACCGACAACCCGAATCCATCAGACAACCTCGGTACATCGGACAGCCATGATTCTCCCGCCTTGAAACTCAAAATCACTGAAACCCTGCTGTACAAGAGCCAGGAATGGCTTGAGGACTCTTTCGCCGTCAGCCCTGACTCCCGCCACACCGCTTGGCTCATCAAGCGTGGAGAAAAAACATTGGCCGTTATTGATGGCGTCGGGGGTAAGGAATACGACGATGTCCTCAAGGATACGCTTGTGTTCAGCCCTGACTCGAAGCGCGTCACTTATAAGGCCAAACGCGGGGAGAAATGGCTCGCCGTCGTTGATGGCGTCGAAGGTAAGGAATACGATAAGGTGGGCTTGCTTGCCGTCAGTCCGGACTCGAAACGACTCGCCTATTTTGCAGAGCGCGCTGGCGAGCAGTTCTTGGTCGTTGACGGCATCGAAAAAAAGGAAGACCGCGGCAGTATCTATCAAGCCATCATTTTCAGTCCCGATAGTGTACACATTGCTTATTTGGGCTACTTGGCAGTCGTCGTTGACGGTGTCGAAGTCGGGGATAAAAAATACGGCGGCATTGGTAATCTCTGCTTCAGTCCTGACTCCAAACGCGTCGCTTATATGGCTAGAAGCGATGAGACATGGTGCGTTGTAGTCGATGGGGTCGAGAGTAAGGAGGACTACGACGAGATAATAGGGCAGGGGTTTTACAGAACGCGGCAGCAGTGCACGGTCGAGAGTATGGAGGACTACAACAAGATCGAAATAGGAGGTCTGAGGTTTAGTCCGGATTCAAAGCGCCTCGCCTATGCTGCGATGCGCCGTCTTGACCCGCCGGGCCATGAGGCGCAGGGCCACGAAGAATATTTTGTCGTTGTGGACGACGTTGTGACAAAAGAGGCGGGCAGACCCGAAGCGCCTCCTATGTTTGGTCCCCGCGAGATTGTCTTCAGTCCCGATTCGAAACATGTTGCTTATGTGGCGTACCGGAATGGCTACTGCGTCGTCGTTGATGGTGTTGAAGGAAAGAAATATAACTACGTTGAGTGTCCACGCTTCAGTTCTGACTCGAATCGCGTCGCTTATGACGCGGAGCAGGGGGAGAAATGGCTCGTGGTCGTTGACGGCGTTGAGGAGAAGAACTATGACCTGGTCGGCAATATTGCCTTCAGCCCCGATTCCAAACATGTTGCTTATGGTGCTAAACGCGACGAGAAATGGTTTGTCATTGTTGACGGGACCGAAAGCAAAGAGTATGACGCAATTTACCAGGGGCCACGACGCTTCGATTCGCAAACAAAATACCAGGAGTTTCAATTCTTCTTCGACTCACCGACAAAACTTCATACATTGGCAAAACGCGACGGAGAAATCTTCCTCGTCGAAATCGAAATCGAGCAATAGTTTCCCAGAGAAAAATCTGCCATTTTCAGCGGGTCACAGGTTCGAGTCCTGTCCAGCGCACTTTTTATTTCATTTGTCATGCCCGTCACGCTAGTTCCCCTTCTTCCTTGACATAAGTACACGCGCTCGTAGAATACCTATGCGGTGTTGCCGCTCCCCACCACACCACAGGAAAGGAATTGGATATGTTCAAGAAAGAAATCCGGCTTCAAATCCTCGCCATTTTCCTTCTTTCCATCGGCGGCTTGTTGCTGCACTTCCGCATCCACACTGCGAATTCCGCCTTTCAGGAATTTGTGACACCTGCGGCGATGCTGAAGACGGCTCCGCCTCCAACGCCCATCAACTATGCGCCGCTGGCGGTGGGGCTTATGTCCGCCTTTGTCCTTCCGTTCCTTTTCAACAATGCGAAAACGGTCTCACTGGCGTTTCTGCTCAACGTTATTGCGATAGTTGTCGGCACTATCGCAATGGGGCTGTTTTCCGTGAGGGATTTTGGCGAGCGGCATCTGGAAGTTACTTTACCGAATATCATTCTACAGACATTGCTGGCCGATATCATCGTCCTGTGGGCGAAGTTTCCTCTCGGCTTGAGTATCCTGCGGCACTTCCAGCCATCGGCTCAACGTCCGGCATGATTGGGGCATGGCGGTGACGGAAAGCAATATCTCATATAGGCTCCCTCCGGCGTGGCTGCGCGCGGTTCCGATAGCCGCGTTCGTCGCGCTGCTGGGCCTGACGGTATGGATCGGCATACGGAACGACATCGCGAAGATTGAAGGCGCAAAAGAGTTCTTTACCGTTACGGGCAACGTCGCCGGGCTGCTCGCGGCGATGCTGATAATGCTTCAATTTGCCGTGAGCGCGCGCATCAAGTTGTTGGACCGCGCATTTGCGCTGGACCGGATGTTCCGTTTCCACAAGGTAATGGGGGCGGCGGCGGTCTGCCTTGCGGCGCTGCATCCGACGCTGTTGTACGGGACAGGCGTTATTGACGAGTTCTCGGAGGCCGGACTGGCGTGGGCGGAAGGAGTGGGCGCGCTGGCGCTGGTTGTGCTTGCCGTAATAGCATGCACGAGCCTCTGGCGAATTTTCCTGGGGTTGTCGTTTGAGACATGGCGCGGAATTCACCAGTTGACGTTTGTCGCGGTTGTCGTGGTTACGGTGCATTCGCAGATTCTCGGCCGCGGGGTGAACTCCGGCTGGCCGAGATATTTCTGGCTCACGGTCGTCGCGCTTTACGCGGCAACTTTTGTCTGGGTCAAGATTATCAAGCCGCGGCGGCTCTGGAGGCAGGCCTTCGTCGTTGCGGACGTGACGCAGGTAAACTACAACACGTGCAATCTCACCCTGAAGCCGCGGAAGGGCGAAGCCTTCGGTTACATGCCGGGCCAGTTTGCCTTCATCACGCTGAAGCGGCAGGGGATGCGCACCGAGGAACATCACTTCACATTGTCCTCGTCGCCTGCGCGCAAGGACGCCATAACTTTCACCATCAAGAACAGCGGCGATTTTACCGCGACGATGAGTCAGACGAAGGCCGGCGACACCGCGATGATTGACGGCCCCTACGGGCATTTCTCGCATGCGCCGCATCCGATGGGGGACCTTGTGATGATTGCAGGCGGCATCGGCATTACGCCGCTGCTCAGCATGCTGCGCTACATGGCGGACACCGGAGACCGGCGCTCAATCGTTTTGATTTGGGGCAATAGAAGTGAAAAGGACGTCGTCTTCCGCGGGGAAATTGACGCCTTGCCCGCCAGACTAAATCTTCGAGTTCATCACGTGCTTTCAAATCAGCCTGATTGGCCCGGCGAAAAGGGAAAGGTGGACGACGCACTGCTTGGTCGCCTGCTGACGGAAAAGGACCGCAAGGCGCGTGTCTTTCTTTGCGGCCCGCCGATCATGATGAAACTTGTATCCGCATCCTTGCGTAGGCTGGGTTTCCCGGCGAAACGAATACACACCGAGCGATTTGCCCTGTGAGGGGACGGTTGCGCCTATTGCGCCGCGCGTCGGCGCTGTTATGGCAGGACGCTTTTGAATTCCCTCACCGTCGTGTTGATAATGTTGATGGCCGTGTCCACCTTTTTAAGCGGTATCTCGCCGGTCTTCGGCGCGCGCCGCATCGCCGCCGGCAACCGCTTCATTATCGAGCCGAGTTTCCTGACTTCGCTGAGGAACGTTGACGGCCTGCGGGAAATCCTGTTGCCGGTTTGCGTCGCCTCGACAATCATCCTCTCAAGAGCGTGCGCCGCGGAATACTCTTTTATCACGCGCAGGCGTGAAATCAAGCCTTTAAGCCCCATCGCCGTCTTTGCCGGCACGGAAACGTTCTGAACAACTTCGACAGCCAGCCCCTTGGTGACGTCAAATTCCGGCACGCGTATTATCGTCGTGGCCGTGTCCCCGTCGTAGGCCCAGCCTCTCCGCCCCAAGCGGTAGGCCCATTTCGCCGGCTTTCCACCCGCGATTACGGAGACGGGCGGGACCGAGCCGGTCAGCCTTATCTCCAGCGACCGCTTCCGTGCGAAGCCCTTGTAAGTGCCGTTTGCCTTGCCTATCGTGATTCTCCTAACTCCTTTGACTTCCTCGTGGGACAGCGGGATTTCGGCGGATATGCCTTTGGCGTAATCGCGGCTGACGCCGTCGTCTTCGTACAGGATATAACTTCCGCGATTGCCCGGATAAACGGTTACCACAAGGTCCTTGTAACTGCCGGGCGTAAGCCGCAGCGGCATTTTCTGGCCGGGGATAATCGCGCCGGCCTTGACGAATACGGGCGCTTCGTAAATATTGTAGCGTCTCTTTATTGTGCGGCCTCCCTCATCTGTCATGCCGACCGCGGTATCGAACCATGTTCCCTCCGGCAGCCACACCTTGACTTCCGTCATTTCGTCCCCGGCGTCCACCGGCGCGACGACCGGCGCGACAAGCATTTCGTCGCCAAACATGTATTGCGAATTCGCCTTGTACGCCGCGTCCGACTCGGGATGGTCGTAATACATCGGATGGCACAGGGAGATTGCCGTGTCGAAGCATTTGCGGTTTTCCGTGTAAATGTAAGGGACCATCTCGTACCGCCGGCGGATGGCGTTCATCATGATTTCAGAAAATGGCGGGGGATAGGCCCAGATGCGCCTTTCCGCCTCGGGGTTCTTCGTCGTGTGCGTCCTGATGATGGGGGAGTAGATGCCGAACTGCACCCACCGCGTGTAAAGTTCGGACGGGATTGCGCAGCCGGGCGCGTGCCCGCCGATGTCGTGAGTCCAGTAGCCGAAAAGAATGTTGGATGCCGTCGCCGTGAAGTACGGCTGAAACTCAAGCGTTCCCCACTTAGACAGCGTATCGCCGGAAAAGCCCAGCGGATACCTGCCTGCGCCTATGCCTCCGAAGCGGCTCAGTATAAGGGGTCTGCGGGACTTGTCCCGTTTTTCGATGTCCCCCCAGTGCAAAATGTTCAGCCACGCCAGCGGATCAAGCCCCTCGGTTTTCGACTTTTTGCCTTGCTGCCAATCGAGCCACCAGAAATCGACTCCGGCGTCTTCCAGCGGCTGGTGGAGGTGCTTAAAGTAAGCGTCCATGTACTCCGGATCGGTGCAGTCGAATTCAATCCGGTCAACCATGCCCGGATCGATGCCGAGTTCCTCCGCCATCTTTTCGAATTGCTCCTCGTGCTTGCCGACGCCTTGCGCGGGATGAAGGTTCAGCGTTATCTTCAAGTCCTGCGACTTCAGCCAGCCGAGAAATTCAGTCGGGTCGGGGAAGTACCGCTTGTCCCATGTGTAGCCCGTCCAGCCCTCAAGGTGCCAGTCCATGTCAACAACCATGACATCAATCGGGATCTTCATAGTGTTGAAGTTGTTTACGAGGTCTTCGATTTCCTTATCGGTGTACGCCCAATAACGCGACCACCAGTAACCGAGCGTGAACCGCGGCGGAAGGGGCTGCGCGCCGAAAATCATCGCTGCGTCGCGAAGAGCCGTTTTGTAATCGTGCCCGTAGGCGAGCAGATACAGGTCCTGCCGTCGAGCGGGGTGTCGCGTCGCGGCCCATGCGCGGCCATCGCTCTCGTCAAAAACAAGATTCGTCGAATCATCGACGACCGCCCAGCCGCTGCGGGAAATAAACCCGTTTCCCAATGGGATAGGGCCGTCCTCCGAGCCGTCCAGCGTCCGCGCCGTCCCGCCGAGGTTGTGCGTGTCCCGAAGGCCGGGATGCCAGAGGACCTTCTTGCCGCCCAGTACAAAGGAGACGGTCGGGTTGTTCCTTGACAATTCCTTGCCATCATCCTTGTAACGCAATGTCAGGCGCTTCGTCTTGATTGTCAGGGACTTGCCCTTTGTTTTCGTGCTGAATTTGACGGGCGGGGTCTTGCGGTTAATCGCGGCGAAAGTCGCGCGGTCTTCGAAAATGCCGTCCTCGGCCCACTCCAAACGGAGCAAGCGATCCGTCAATATCTGGAAACGCGCCTTGCCGAAAACCACAGTGTTCTTTTTGTCTGCAACAGGATTATAGTCTAAACCCACGGCACTCTCCTGTTCTGGGATTCGGGAGGGGATCGCGAACAAGAATCTCCCGCGGCTGAAATTACAATGGGGAAGCATTGTAAGGCAGCGGCGCCGACATGTCAATAACGAGCGGTCCCTTACGCACCGCCGCTCATGCGCGCGGTCAAACGGCGGCCCCACACATGTTTACGACGCGACCGGCCGCAGGGTGCTCAAGACCGTGGGCACTGCGAAGACCCGCTACATTTACAATGGCTGGCAGTGCATCGAGGAATACACGAATACCGGAAGCGGCGGGGCCTTTGTGCTCAACGCCGACTACTTGTACGGCAACGGGATTGACGAAGTCCTGCAGACGCGGCGCGACGTAGGCGAACATGGCGATAACGCGCTGGTGAACTCCGCCGCCTTGCAGATCACCGTGAGTCAGCAGTATCCGACCGGCAGTCTCGTTGGACACGACATCCTGCTGCGGGATTCTGACACGGGTGAGACGCCCTTCAGGATCGTAGCCAACACGTATGACGCCGGAACCGGGACGACAATCACCCTGTCCGCTTCGCCAGGTGATTTTACCAGTGGCGCAACATCGTACCGGATTTTGCGGCTTTGTTACTACACCACCAACGTCCAGGGCAATGTAGTTGCAATGACGGACGGAAATGGTACAGTGGCGGAGAAGGTGGCATATGACATTTACGGCCGTATGACGAGCGTAAATGAGTGGAATGGTACCGGGTATACACCCGTCTCAGACGCGAATTCCAATGGGTTTATCGATGCATCCGAATACTACAACGGCTCTTTGACAAAGAATCCGCGGCTATTCCAGGGCAGGGACCTCGATAAGGAGACGGGGCTTTACTATTTCAAGAACAGATATTATGATCCAGAAAACGGAAGATTTATTACGCGAGACCCGGCGGAAGATGGGTTGAATCTATATGCGTTTGTAAATAATAACCCAATTAATTTCATGGATCCGCAGGGACTGAGTAGTCTCCCTCTTGTTTATGGTCCTACCAGTCCTGCGCAGGACTCAGATTCTGAACAGGGTCTTCGTGTAGCACAGGCTTTGATTGACAGTTGTGGGAACGGCACACTATCTTCGGAATTAGACAAAGTTGATGAATTACTTAATAGTGGTTCAACAGGCCCTTTTACTCGATATAGCATTCTTTTTACGTGTGGCAAATTACTGGAGTACGCTCAAGCTCAAATGGATTTGGCGTGTGCGCTTATGGAGAATTCCCTGCTAAGGGAACAAACAGCCCTACTATACAGTGAAGCATGCATTGATGCGGCAAAGAAAGCGGAAGCGGACTTTACGAAATATAAAGACGACTATTACCGTGAGATGCAGGAAGGAGAGGACGTTTTCAACGAACATCTGCAAAATGCTGGTATTGATACCGGAGTGGGCGCTGGAGGTGCACTAGGCGGAAGATACTATGATAAGAAGACTAGCGATGCCGCCCGGAAGATATTTGAAAGAAAATATGAAGTTCCAAATAGGTCAAGCGACGTTAGAGAATTTGAAAAAGGTGCCAGAAATGGTAAGAAGGTTGGAAACTATGCATTGGTTGCATTACTATTGCTGGCAGATCGCGAGGTCTATATCGGCTATACGGAGGCCATGAAGCATTTCGACAAAGCTGGTGAGGCTGCCGACAAATGTATTCAGGCTGGGAATGACCATAATACCTATGCTGATTTGGCGGCGCAGTTTACTGAAATAGCTATGTACCAGCAAAGGGCGTTTATTGAAGCACAAGCACGGTTTGCAGAATACCATAACTTGTTCGAGCGCCTCCATAGAACATGTGAGAAAGCCTCACGGGGATCGGATAAGGTTAAACAATTATTGAACTAGTGAGACCTGTTTTGGATTTGAGTTTCTTGACGTGCGAAAGATTATCGTCTTGGGAATTTTGCTCCTTGCATGTTTTGGAGTGGAGCAATTTGTGTCTGCTATCGCCCCCCAGCATGATTGGTCGCGGGCGACAGTTTTGCTATATGTAGCTGGCGTTCTTCTCTTTTTCGGCAAATATGTAACATCTTCTGGGCGTATTCCGAAACTGATAATCGGATGTATTGCAATCTTAGTGGTTGGTTCCTTCGTCCAGGCGATGCTAATATTGAGTGGTTCAAAAGTGAAGATCTCGTTTGTGGTCGGGTTATTTGTCGGTGTTTTGTTAGCCGTAGGCGGACCATTACAGGATATGATTAGACGCTTCTTCCCGAATAGGGATAATTGAAACACTGTGGTATATTATGAATGAATTCTATTGCAGGGCGAAGACCTATGCAAACCGTATGTGATTTTCTTTTTTTGGTTGGAGCAGAAAAATGAAACGAGCACTATTTCTCGTACTTTTGTTGTCGGCATTGACGTTTTCTTCATCTGTTGTGCCGGCCGTGAACGGAGATGAACAATCTTCTGAAAATGAAACAAGCAAAATTGTAACGGTCATTCAGCGTGAAGATGGTTCGCTGGAAGTGACCATTGCTAAGATGGTGGATGGCAACAATGTTGAGCAAACCGTGACTGCGGCCAGTGAAGAAGAACTCAGTGAGAAGTATCCCGATATTTACATCAAATATGCCAAATATGTTCTGCAACAAGAACGCGACAAGACAAGGGAAATCAGTCAAATAATGCAAAATGTCCAGAAGCAATTGGATCCCCAGATTGCAAAAGACTTGGAACCAATTAAACAAAAGACAGAGAAGTTGATGCGGGAAAGTGAAATTGTTAGAGGAATGATCGAACTTCAAAGCCAAATTGAGATGGCAGTCCAGAACAACAGGGATATGCAATATATTCTTAAATGCGGTGACTCTGAATATGACTTAACGGCGACATATAATCGAAGTGTGGAGCCGATTGGCATCAAGGCAGAAAATACCTCGCCCGCGCTGGATGCTCAACTTGGAATTAAGGGGGGCGTTTTGATAACCGAGGTGAAAGATGGCGGTGCCGGGCAGAAGGCGGGGTTGAAACAATATGATGTCATAGTGAAAGTTGGCGAGGCCGATGTTCTTGACGTGGAGACACTTATTGCTACCCTTGCCACGACAACATCTATGCAGGAGGCGACACTTAAGATCATCCGACAGGCACAACGGCAGGAATTGAACGTGCGGTTTGTGTCTACGGCATCGGAATCGGCAAAGCCTTCAGAGTCAGCCGAAAGACCGTGAAAATCTATCTTTTTGTGCTGCTCTCGGGGGGGGGCAAATTCAGTTTGGCTAGCACATTATGGGGGTGGGGAAAATGAAGAAGAGATTGTTTGCGGTCATTTTGTTTTTACTTCCTTTGGTTCCATTCCTGCTTTAGGCAACGTCCTTTGAAAATTTACCGACGTGATGAAGAAATTCATCTACGGACAAGGTCTCGACGAACTCCTGCAGATGCGCGTCGGAACGACTGTCTACACTTATCATACCGACGCACAGGGCAACGTCGTGGCGCTCACCAACAGCGCCGGGCAGGTTGTTGAAACATACAGATATGACATCTATGGCCGGTTGCGGGACGTGAAGGAACTCACCGAGGGCGTGCTTGTCTCCATCCCGGACGCCAACGAAAACGGCTACATTGATACTGACGAATACTACGGCGGCTCTTTGACGGACAACCCGTACCTCTTCCAATCCCAACGGCTTGACAAAGAGACCGGATTGTACTACTTTAGGAACCGGTACTACGATCCAGTCCATGGCCGCTTTTTGACAAGAGACCACGCCGAAGACGGTCTGAACCTCTACGCCTTCGTCAACAACAACCCGGTGTGCTCAATGCGCTAATCGTTGCGCGGATGGGCTAGGGTCAGTACTCCTCCCAGGCCTTGGGCTTCAGATCCTCGCGCTTGCAGCGCGATATGCCGAGCAGGAACAGTGAGGCGGTTTTCACGTTTGTGAAGAGCGGTATGTTGTAATCAGCGGAGGCCCGGCGGACGAGGTACTGGTCCTGGACCAACCTGTTCCCTTCCGAAGGGATGTTGATTACCAGGTCAACTTTTCCCTGCTTGATGAGATTCAGCGCGTTCCGTTTCTTGCGCACGTTGTGCGCCTTGTAGGCCAATGTCGCCGGAATTCCCTGCGCGTTCAAAAACTTCGCCGTGTGTTCCGTGGCGAATATTTCTATCCCGTTCTGCGCAAACTCCAGCAACGGCTCAAGCATGTCGTAGCGCGCCTTATTCCCCCCGATGGCCAGCAGGACTCCCCTGCGCGGATAACGATAGCCGACGGAAAGGACCGCCTTGAGGAATGCCTCGTAGATGTCGTCGCCGAAGCATCCAACCTCGCCGGTGCTGGCCATCTCAACTGAAAGCACGGGGTCGGCCCCCTTGAGGCGCGGGAACGAGAACTGCGGCGCTTTTACGCCCACGTAGTCCAGTTCAAAGGCCGATTTGTCAACGCGCCGGACCCGCATCCCCATGATGGCGCGCGTGGCGATATCGCTGAAGTTTATCTTGAACATTTTCGAGACGAAGGGGAAACTGCGCGACGCCCGAAGATTGCACTCGATTATCTTTATCCGGTTGTCCCGCGCGACAAACTGGATATTGAAAGGCCCGGTTATGTTGAGCGCCGCCGCGATGCTCTTGGCGGCGTTCTTGATGCGGCGCGTCGTCTCAAGATACGTGCGCTGCGGCGGGATGACCATCGTGGCGTCGCCGGAATGGACGCCGGCGTTCTCAACGTGCTCGCTCAACGCCCACACCAGAAGTTTTCCCTTGTTGGCGACGGCGTCTATTTCGATCTCGCGCGCGTTCTGTATGAATTTGCTGATGACGACGGGGTGCTCGCGCGAGACCTCAGTCGCGGCGGTCAGGAAGCGCCTCAGTTCCTTGTCGTTGTAAGCGACGTTCATGGCCGCGCCGCTAAGCACATAGGAAGGCCTGACAAGGACCGGATACTGGATCTTGCGCGCGAACGCAATGGCGTCCTCGGCGTTGCTGAGTTCGCTCCATTCCGGCTGATCAAGCCCCAGGCTGTCGCAAAGGCGGCTGAACTTCTCGCGGTCTTCGGCGCGGTCGATGTCGGCGGCGCTGGTGCCGAGTATCTTCATTCCGGCGCGATGAAGCGGTAAAACCAGATTATTCGGGATTTGCCCGCCCATGGATACCAAAATGCCCAGCGGCTTTTCCTTGCGGTATATTTCGTTGACGGCCTCAAAACTAAGTTCATCGAAGTAGAGCCGGTCGCAGATGTCGTAGTCGGTGCTGACGGTCTCCGGGTTGTAATTTATCATCGTCGCTTTATATTTCATTTTTCTTAGCGACTGCACTGCGCTGACGCAGCACCAGTCGAACTCGACGGACGAGCCGATACGATACGCGCCGCTTCCCAGGACGATGACGTTGTTCTCCACGCCGAAGTCGATGTCGTTTTCGATGCCGTTGTAAGTGAGGTAAAGGTAGTTCGTCTTGGCGGGGAATTCTCCGGCCATCGTGTCGATTTGCTTGACGACGGGATGAATGTTGCGGCTTTCCCGCGCGCGGCGCACATCTTCCTCGGTTGCGCCCGTGAGCGACGCAATCTGCTCGTCGGAAAATCCCTTTTCCTTCGCCTCGCGGAGAAGATCGGCGTCAATCTGGGCAAGCGTGCGCCCTTTGAACCGCGCGCCGGTGTCCACGATGCTCCGTATCTTTTCGAGGAACCACGGATCAATCCCCGTCAGTTTATACAGCCGCTTCGTCGTATGGCCGCGCTTGATGGCCTCGGTCAGATAAAAAATTCTCTGGTCCGTCGGGATGGCGAGTTCCCTTGTCAGGTTCTCGACTTTGAAGCCGTTGCCGGCCAGCCCGGTCATGCCGATGCCGAGCATGCGGATGGCCTTCTGAAGCGCCTCCTCGAATTTCCGCCCGATGGCCATTATCTCGCCGACGCTTTTCATCTCCGTGCCGATGCTGCGCACCGCGCCCTTGAACTTCTTGAGGTCCCAGCGCGGTATCTTGACGACAACATAATCGAGCGCCGGTTCGAAACAGGCCGTCGTTGCGCGGGTGACGGAGTTGCGGAGTTTCACGAGCGACTGTCCGAGCGCAAGTTTGCACGCGATAAAGGCAAGGGGATAGCCGGTGGCCTTGCTGGCGAGCGCGCTCGAACGCGAGAGGCGGGCGTTGACTTCGATTACGCGGTAGTCCTCGCTGAGCGGGTCAAGCGCAAACTGGATGTTGCATTCTCCGATGACGCCCAGGTGTCGCACGGTCTGGATAGAGATATCGCGCAGTTTGTGATATTCGCGGTTGTTGAGCGTCTGCGAGGGCGCTACGACGATGCTCTCGCCCGTGTGGATGCCCAGCGGATCAACGTTTTCCATGTTGCACACGACGATGCAGTTGTCGAATGAGTCGCGCACAACTTCGTACTCGACTTCCTTCCAGCCGCCGAGGTATTCCTCGATAAGGATTTGCTTGCTGAAGGAGAACGCCTTCGCCGCGAGTTCCCGCAGGGCGGCCTCGGAGCGGGCCACGCCGGAGCCTTGCCCGCCCAATGCAAATGCGGCGCGTATCATGACCGGGAACCCGATGTCTTTAGCGGCCTTGACGGCACCCGGGAGGTCTGTAACCGCCTCGCTTCGCGGGACTTTGACGTCAATGGCCCTCAGCGCCTTGACGAAGCGCCACCGGTCCTCCGTGTCAAGGATGCCTCTTATAGGCGTGCCGAGGACCGCCACGCCGTGTTTCTTCAGCACGCCGCGCTTGTATAGTTCGACTCCGCAGTCCAACGCAGTCTGGCCGCCGAAGGAGAGAAGTATTCCATCGGGTTTTTCCTTTTCGATGACCTGGGCGACAAAACTCGCTTCGACCGGCAGGAAATATGTGCGCCACGCCATGTCCTTGCTCGTCTGCACGGTGGCGATGTTCGGGTTTACCAGGATTGTCTTGATTCCTTCCTCGTTTAACGCCTTTATGGCCTGACTGCCGGAATAGTCAAATTCGCCGGCCTGCCCGATTTTGAGCGCCCCGCTGCCGAGCAGGATGACCTTTTCAGGCATGGGCCGAGCGTGATCGCCTTTGAACTGTCTTAAGGAAGAGGTCAAAAATGAACTCCGTGTCATAAGGCCCCGCGCTGGCTTCAGGGTGGAATTGAACGGACATGAACGGTCCGCTCTTGTGGCGGATTCCTTCGACCGTGTCGTCGTTGGCGTTTTCATACCATATCCGAAAGCCGCGCGGCAGGGAATCGCGGCTTACCGCGAAGCCGTGGTTCTGTGACGTAATATAGCAACGTTGGGTGCCGACTTCGATGCACGGCTGGTTCTGTCCGCGGTGGCCGTATTTCAGTTTGTAGGTTTCGCCGCCCGCCGCCAGCGCGAGCAGTTGGTTGCCGAGGCAGATTCCCAGTATGGGCACCCTTCTTTCGATTGCTTCGCGGACGGTGCTGATTGTTCGTTCGGCGCGCTTCGGATCGCCGGGGCCGTTGGAAAGGACGATGCCGTCGAATTTTTCATTCTCGCTGAAGAGCGGATAGTCGTGAGGCACGCGCAAAACGCCGGCCCCGCGCTTGAGGAGGCACCGGATGATATTATGCTTCACGCCGCAGTCGATGAGGCAGATGCGCGGTTCGCTGTTGCCGTACAAGACGGGGTTCTTGATGCTGACTCTTGAAAGGATGTCGTCTTTGTTGGGGTCATAGAATTCAATGTCGGAATCAAAAATGATTTTTCCAAGCATGGTGCCGCTGTGGCGCAGTTTGCGCGTGAGGGCGCGGGTGTCGATTCCGAAAAGGCCCGGGACGCCGTTTTCCGTGAGCCAGCGCCCCAGCGTCAGCGCGCAGTCCCAGTGGTACGGTTTGTTCGAGTAATCGCCCACGATAAGGCCGCTGATTTGGATGCGGTTCGACTCCAGGGATTCGGACAGGTCTTTATGCTTCCTGTTGCGGGGCACGCCGTAGTTGCCGACAAGCGGATAGGTAAGGCAGAGGATTTGGCCGTAATAAGACGGATCGGTGAGGGCTTCGGGGTATCCAATCATGCCGGTGTTGAAAACGACTTCCCCGGCGGCGGGCTTCGGTGAGCCAAAAGAAATACCCTGCCATTGCGACCCGTCCTCCAAGACAAGCCGCGCGCGGCAGGGCGGTATCTCTTTGAGTTTGTCGGTAACCATCCCCCTCTCGGACTTATTGGTGCAAAGTTTGCGAGAGGATAGTATGAGAATGAAGAATTGTCAAGTGGGTTTTCCGGAATTCTTGTTATGACAGCGTTCTTCACACCAGAGGCGATTAGTTTTCCGTTGCGATGTACGGGGTTTTTCCCGCGCATGTGGCGGTGCAATGTATTGACAATGACGCTATATTCCCTATACTTTTGGTTCCGCGGGAAATGTGCCTCATTCACACGGAGGAGCAGATGCAGGAATCAGAAGTCAGAACGCGCGTGCGGTACGGGGAAACGGACCAGATGGGCGTTGTATATCACGCGAACTACTTTCTCTATTTTGAGATGGGCCGGACCGAATACATGCGGGAGCGCGGCTACGCATACGCGGACCTTGAGCGGCAGGGGATTTACCTTGCGGTTGTCGAAGCCATGTGCCGATACAAGGCAGGGGCGAGGTACGACGACGTCATAGTTATTCATACAACGGTGCAGAACATCACAAATGTAACGATTACGTTTCAGTATCAGGTCTTTCGTGAGAAGGGCAACATCCTGCTTGCAGAAGGGGGCACGACGCTTGCCTGCGTCAACGGGGAAAACCGGCCTCGAAGGATTCCGCCGGAGATAGCCCGGGCTCTCGCCGCAGATAACGTATAATGGAAGAGTTAAACACTTGCCCTATCGCGGAGTTTGTTGTAATATAAAACCGCGATATGGGATAATTGCGGAGCAATCATGAAGGTTATACATGTTATGCGACGGTTGCTTGAAGGAGATTGGGGCGGCGCAGAGGCTGTCGTGTACAACTATTGCGTGCGATTGAACAAGCGCGGCCATCAAGTGCCGATATTCTGCACCAGTGCCCTCAGCAAACCCGGTCCGGACATCATTCGCGGCCTTTCTATAGAAAGATTCAGGTATTTTTACCCTTACTTTTTCCTCAGTGCCGAAAACAAACTGAAAATGGACAAGAAGGGCGGAAGTCCCATATCAATAGAAATGTTCATCCGCCTTTTGCGGGAAAAGAACATTGACCTCGTGCATCTCCATGGCGGGGGGCGGCTCGGCGGTATCGTGCGGACGGCGTCCAAGTTGCGGGGAATTCCATACGTGGTTTCGCTGCACGGGGGGTACTTTACAGTTCCCCTATCTGAGAAGGCGCAATTCAGGGAGCACGAACGACATGCCATGCGGTACGGTAAGCCGTTCGGCCTCCTCCTTGGAGTCAAGCGTCTTTTGCGCGATGCGGCGGCGGTTCTGTGCGTCGGCTACGATGAGCATCAGCAGGTGACGAGGAGAGTCTCAACGAAAACGTCCGTTTATCTGCCCAACGGCGTGGACACGGCGCGCTTCGCCGTCGGCGACGGCATGCGTTTCCGCAAGAAGTTCGGGCTCGAGGGAAAGCGCCTCGTCGCGTGCATAAGCCGCATTGATCCGCAAAAGGGACAATTATACCTGGCGCAGGCTCTGCCCGCCCTGGTTCAGCAGGTGCCGGGTGCGCATGTCCTCATAATCGGCTCGATTACCGTAAGGGATTATCACGACCGGATAGTTGCGACGTTGAGAAAAAACGGCGCCGAAAAGAACGCCACGATAATCCCCGGTCTTCCGCCCGACGGCACGGACCTGATTGATGCGTATGCCGCGTGCGATGTCTTCACCTTGCCCACCACGCACGAACCTTTCGGCATCGTCGTCCTGGAAGCGTGGGCGGCGCACAAGCCCGTCGTCGCGGCGCGAATCGGCGGCATCCCGCACTTCGCCACCAACAACGAGAACGCCCTCTTGTTTGAACCGCATTCGGTAACGGAACTGACCGACTGCCTTGTGAGGGTTCTTAAGGATTCAACGCTGGCGCGGAAACTCGCTGATAACGGACTGAAGGAAGTGCGCAGGTCGTACGACTGGGATGCAATCGTTGACAGGCTTGCGCAGATTTATGATCGCGTGGTAAAAGGAGAAAGCGTCGCAGGCCTGCAGGTCCCGGAAGGAATGGCTGAGATTCTTGAGTGACATCGGCTTCGTATTTCCCCGTCAAGAGACGCATTCCACAAAACGCCATGCAAAGGGTTTACCCGCCTCAGGCGGGGTCAGGCCCCTTTATGTGACGTTTTTTCGTTTCCTGATTCTGCCGCCTGAAAACCCGAGACGGCCCCGGTATCCTAAATGCGAAAGAATGAACCTTTCCGGCAATCAACGGTTATATTACATGTGAAAATCTCTTTCGATTTTATGGAACCTTTTGCGCTGAATTGCGTCTAACACAGCAGGACTTCCATTCATAAAATTCATTTTAGGAGGAGACCCATGAAGCGCCTCGCAACATTTATCGTTTTCCTCGCCGCGTTTGCGTTTGTGATTTCACTCGGCGGCGGTTTGTACCTTTCCGCCGGGGAAAATCCCGCGAAAGAGCGCAACGAAGACCTTGTGACCCAGGGCGGCATGCGCGTTGTCGGCGAGGACGGCAAGCCGGTGCTGGAACTGCCGCTCAAGCACACCTCCGTTTCCGCCAGCGTTTCCGGCTACATCACGCGCGTCAACGTGACGCAGACTTTCCAGAACCCCTTCAAGGAAAAAATCGAGGCGGTCTATGTCTTCCCGCTTCCGAACCGCGCCGCCGTTGACGCAATGACGATGAAAATCGGCGACCGCGTCATAATCGGCGAGATCAAAAAGCGCGAAGAGGCGAAGGCGATTTACGAAAAGGCGAAGGCCGAAGGCCATGTCGCCGCTCTGCTCGAACAGGAGCGCCCGAACATCTTCACGCAGTCGGTCGCCAACATAGAGCCCGGCAAGGAAATCGAGGTAATCATCAGTTATGTCGAGGAACTGAAGTATGAGCGCGGGCACTACCAGTTCGTATTCCCGATGGTCGTCGGCCCGCGTTACATCCCCGGCAGCCCAACCACGACGCCGGATGGCGGCGGCTGGTCGCCGGACACCAGTAAGGTTCCCGACGCGTCGCGCATAACGCCGCCGGTGATGAAGCCGGACACCCGTTCCGGCCATGACATCGACGTAACGGTGAACATTGACGCGGGCGTGCCGATTATCGCGCTCGAATCCAAGTCGCACAAAATCAGCGTACAGGATACCGGCAGGTCCACGCGCCACGTCACCCTTGACCCCGCGGACACGATCCCCAACAAGGACCTGATAATAGATTACGCGGTCGCGGGCGACACGCCGGAAATCGCGGTCCTCACTCACGGCAAGGACGGCCAGGGATTCTTCACGATGATCATCCAGCCCAAGGCCAACTTCGAGGCTAATGAGATTACGCCGAAGGAAATGATTTTCGTCATTGACCGTTCAGGCTCGATGCAGGGTTTCCCGATTGAGACGATTAAAACGGCAATGAAAAAATGCCTCACGGGCATGAACCCCGACGATACGTTCCAGATTGTCAGTTTTTCCAATGAGGCGGAGTCATTTGCTCCCGCTCCCCTGCCGAACACCAAGGAAAACGTCGAGAAGGCTGTCGCGTACATTGAGGGCAAGAATGGAGGCGGCGGCACGGAGATGCTGAAGGGCGTGCAGATGGCTTTCAGTTATCCGCAGGATGAGAAGCGCCTGCGCATCGTCTTTCTGATGACGGACGGGTACATCGGCAACGAGGCGGCAATCCTCAAGGTCGTCAGCGACAACTGCAAGGACGCGCGGATGTTCGCCTTCGGCGTCGGCTCCTCCGTCAACCGCTACTTCATTGACGGCTTGGGCGAGATGGGCCGCGGGCTTGCGTTCTACGTCCGCCAGAACCAGGACCCCTCCGCGCAGGTCGAGGAGTTCTATGAGAGAATCTCGAAACCGTATCTGACGAACATCGAAATTGATTACGGCGGCCTCAAGACTTCCGACATATATCCGACCACGATTCCGGACCTCTTCAGTTCTCAGCCGCTCGTCCTCCACGGCAGATACATGGAGGCGGGCAGCGGCAAGATTGTGGTCAAGGGCAAGATCGCCGGTCAGCCGTTTGAGCGTACGCTCGACGTGGAATTCCCGAAGGACCGCGCGGAGCACGACGTGCTCGGCACGCTTTGGGCGCGGACGCGGATTCACTATCTGGAAAACTCCTACATCTGCGATCCCGGCGACAAAAACATCCCGGAACTCGTCACGAACCTTGCGCTGGAATTCAAACTGATGTCGCAATACACGTCGTTCGTCGCGGTGGAGGAGAAGACCGTGACGGAAGGCGGCGTGCCGAAGAAGGTGCTGGTTCCCGTTGAAACGCCGGAAGGCGTCAGTTACGAAGGCGTATTTGGCCGCGAGGACAAAGATGCCGGGGCACCGCAATTGGCTGCCAAGACTCAGGCATTGGGCGGCGGAGGCGGAGGCGGTAACATGCAAATGATGCTGAGACCTTCAGCGGATGCACATGCACTGGGTAAAAGCAAGGAGGAGGAGGAAAAGATTGCGATGTCCGCGCTGTCTCCCGACGGCAGCATCGAAGCAAAGTTGCTTACCAGCATCGCTTTCACGTATGCAACCAATGAGAACACCAAGGATAGGTCGGCGGCGTATCTTGCCGCCATGACGCGTTGTCTCACGCAGGACGCCGCCTTTAAGTTCCCGGACAAGACCGCGGAGCCGCAGAAGGCCGAGGCGTTCGCGCTCTGGTCAATGTACGAGGCCTACGCGGTCTCTCAGGAGGCGAATTACAAAGAGACGTTGCAGAAAACGGTTGACCGCCTGCTCAAGATGCGCGACGAAAAGACGGGCGTTTGGGCCGCGAAGGCGGGCGATTCGCCGGACGCGCCGACAACCGCGTGGGCGACGCTCGCGCTGGCGACCGCGCAGAAGGCCGGTCTGAATGTTGACGCCGATGCTCTCGCAAGCGCCGCCGCTGAGAGTGAGAAACTCTGGAAAGAAGGCGAGTCGGCCAATTCGCTCTGGATTGCGATTTCTGCCTTCGGCGGCAGCGCCAATGATGAACAAAAGAAGGCGATGATTGACGCGCTGGATAAGTTGGCCTTTGCGCCGGAACTGAAATCCGACGGACAGCAGGCACAGTTCCTGCTGGTGCTGGCGGCGATGAAACTTGACGAAGGCACCTACAACAAGGCGATGGCCAAAATCCTCGCCGCTTACGGCGACACGACATCGCCGCTGGTCCGGCGAATGGCCAACCTGAAGACATCGGGCTTCACAATCCTGAAATAAGATGGGTTGGAAGGGATGCTGTTGTTAAAACGGCGCGAGAGGCGCGGTCGGTAGCGGCCGCGCCTCTTTTTGCTTGGCGCACGCGAGGGAGCCGGCGGCCTTCGGCGCGAAGTGCCGGCACTTTTCCATGCGCTGGGAAAAGGCGAAGGTGAGCCGGCGGAAATGTTTTCTTGCAATCGGCGGGCGGAGAGGTTAAACTGCCTGTTGGAGTTGTCTTGTTTTTGGATACGCTAATATATTCTTAGGAGAATAGCATGAAGAAACGAATAATTGTCGGCCTGGTGGTTGCGATGTGTCTCGTGGTATTTGTAGGCTGTCCGAGGAAAAAGGACAGAGAGACCGGTCCGAAGCGCGCGGAGGTCGTGGACGCGCTTAAGAAGGCCGGAATAGACAAGGCGCCGACACTTGGGCCTGTATTCGAGGAATTCATGATGGCGACCTATGACCGGTCGTACGACGATGCGTGGACCCTGATTGACAAAGCCAGCCAGAGCGAGATTACCAAGGAGTTGAAGGATCGAGTCGAGCAAATGGAAAAGAGGATCCCCGAACTCGAAAAGGAACTGAATGACCCGCAGGCTGATGCAAACACGAAGGCGTGGAACCAAAAAACGTACGACAGCATGATGAAGGAACTGCCGTCATTGCAGGCGCTGAACGGCGACGGCAAGAAGTATTTCGCCATGATGATGGATAAGCCGGAGATGTCGGACATTTTCAAGAACTGTGTCGAAGGGAAGTTTGAAATCCTCGGTGAGACCGTCAATGGCGACCAGGGCTCTCTTTCCTCGAAACGAAAGGATGCAACTGAGCCGGATAAGAATGAATTTGTGCGGGAGGACGGCAAGTGGAAATATAAGTTCTTCAGCGCGACGCCTGAAGAACCCGCCGCTCCCAGCCCCACGCCGGAGGAAACGACGGCTCCCGACGGTGGAGCAACCGCACCGACGGCTCCGTGACGTGGTTCACTGCAAACAGAAGGACGCCTCCGCACCCGAGCAGAGGCGTCCTCTTTTTTCACTTCAAGCAGATTACTGCATCAGGCCTGTATTCGCGGCGGGGGTGACGACATCCGGCCGGGAATCATTGAGTTGTTCCAGCAGGTCGTGTTTCTGCGCCGGGGGTAAGGCGCGAAGTTCCGCAAACAACCTGTTAAGGTTCAGCGTTACGCGTTGTGTGGTTGCGTCATCGAAGCCCAGTTCCC
>Ga0315291_10003313_pt1 | contig 20869 bp, 19 predicted proteins | sample YL17G12_20_MG_FD_203070 | JGI IMG/M metagenome (GOLD analysis project Ga0315291, IMG submission 203070) | Sediment microbial communities from Yellowstone Lake, YNP, Wyoming, USA - YL17G12_20 | ecosystem: Environmental > Aquatic > Freshwater > Lake > Sediment | place: USA: Wyoming | collected...
CCTGCTTACTCAGCGAAAGAATCCTTTACGATCATCGAAAAGGAAAAAGGCAAGCACTTCGATCCTGACATTGTCGATGCCTTTCTAGCCATTAAAAAGGACATCCTTGCCATTGTCAATGAATACAATGGTAAAGCCAGCCGGACCGGGGGGCGTAGATGAGAATTGACTGTACAACATTTCGCATACAGCGCTTCGCCCGACAGCTGAGGTGCTTCTATGAATGAGCGCGATACGCAGGAACATGCCCTGCGCGAATGGCAGTTGCTGCAAAGCCACAAGCAGGTGGAGGAGGCGCTGCGGGAGATCGAGGAGAAGTTCCGCCTTATCGTTGAGAACATGGTGGATACGATCTGGATCATGGATCTCGACCTCGTGCCGACCTGGATAAGCCCTTCGGTGACGAATATCCTGGGCTACACTCTCGACGAGCTCATATCCCTGCCAATAGAGAAGCAGATGACCTCCGATTCCCTGGCGAAGAACCTAGCCTTGATGGCCAAGGATTTCACGGATGAGCGGTTGGAGAACGACGACGTGGCGATATCCAAGACTATGGAATGCGAGTACTACAAGAAGGACAAGACCACCGTATGGATGGAGACCACCTTCACCCTGCCCCGGGGCAAGGACGGCAGGCCGCGTTCGATCGTCGGGATCGGCAGGAACATCACCGAGCGCAAGCGGGCGGAGGAGGATTTGGTAAAGTACAAGGATCATTTGGAGGAACTTGTTAAAGAACGTACTAAAGAACTTGATAAGGCTAAGATCATCGCAGAAGAGGCCAACAAGGCCAAATCCGATTTTCTGGCCAATATGAGCCACGAGATCAGAACACCTCTCAGCTCCATCATCGGTTTCTCCGAACTATTGTTCGATGAGGTGAAAGGCCCGCTTAACGATGGCCAGAAGAAATACCTGGGCTACGTTACATCAAGCGGACAGCATTTGCTCTCATTGATCAACGATATCCTCGACCTTTCAAAAGTTGAAGCGGGCAAAATGGAGCTGCTGCCAACCAGCTTCTCAATCAGTTATTTGTTGAAAAACAGCTTCTCGTTTATTGCGGAAAAAGCCATGAAACACAATATCAGACTGCTATCCGAAATTTCTGCCGATGTTGATATGATCGAAGCGGATGAGCGCAAAGTGAAACAGATAATCTATAATTTGCTTTCGAACGCAGTCAAGTTCACCCCTGATGGAGGCTCCATCACTATTGGCGCTGACATCATTTCCCCTGATTCTGCAGCTCTTCCAATTAAAATACGCAAAGGCTTGCCTGATACGGAATACGTTCTGGTAAGCGTTAAAGATACAGGCATTGGAATAGCTAAGAAAAATCAGTCCAAGATTTTCATCGAGTTTCATCAAATCGAAGAGCCGTATTCCAAAAAATACGAAGGCACAGGACTGGGACTGGCCTTATGTAAAAATTTGGTTACATTGCATGGTGGCAAAACCTGGTTTGAATCTAAAGGGAAAGGGAAAGGTTGCACTTTCTATTTTACACTGCCATTAAAAATATTGCCGAACGCATAGAGCGGGTGATTGGGTGGCGATAAGTACGAATGTAGGAGACTGCCATGAAAGCAATCAAGACAATCCTGATAATAGAAGATGACCCGTATAATCGCGAACTTGAAAAAGCATTATTCGAAGGAGATGGATACACTGTTCTTGAGGCTAAGGACGCGGAAAAAGGCATTGCCATTGCAGAAGATGAAAAGCCTGATCTAATAGTACTCGATGTTCAGCTACCACGAATTAGTGGCCTTCAAGCTCTTGAGATTTTGAAGCATAATCACAAAACTCGGGGAATACCCTGCATATTTGTCACTGCCTCGGCAACCGAAGAACAGATAGAGAAATTGAAATCATCCGATGCTTGCGGGTATGTTACCAAACCTATAAACACCAGAACATTTGTAGAACAAGTCATTGAATTTGCCAAGAAACATCACGTTACCAAGATGAACGCTCAGTAACCATTCTAGAAAATGTTTATGTGCAGCGAGTATTCTTTCCCCCAGGTACATATTTTGCTTTAGGCTTATTTACTGCAGTGGACATCACTTTGGTGCCCCCAAGTGACGGAGGTTCGAACGATTGGAGGCAAGGGTAAAAGTAAGTTCGCTAACTTAGTCGAGGCTTGGATAATGTGGAGCAGTACAAGGTCGCGCCCCCTCTTTGCCGATTAAGGTTTATACGACCTGGTGGCCTGAACCAAGGCTTTGATATTATCGAGCGGGGTCTCGAGGGGCAAATCACAGCCGGAGGATAGGATGAAATTAGGGAACGGCTCCATGGCTTTGAGAAGGCTGTTAGCGGCGGTGATTACGGTTTGGTGATCCCCCTGCATGAGAACATCCACTGGGGCAAGGTTGCCGATGAGGACGATCCCGGGAGGCACCTGGGTTGCAATCTCTGGAAAATTCACCTGACTGTCCAGAGACAGGCCCTGGGCACCGCTTTGCGTCATGGCCGACAGCAGATGCGTCGATTTGCCGCAGATATGCAGTACCGGAACGGCTCCCGCAGCGCTGATCTCCTCACATAGGCGGTGCAAGCGCGGCAGCACCAGTTGGGTGAAAGAGCGGGGAGAAAGAATAACGGCGGTGGGTTCCAGTACTGCCACCAAAGCCGCACCGGACTCCACCAAGGCGCGGGCGTAAACGACTCCTACCGCAACAGTATAATCAAGTAAGGATGCTGCAAACTCCTGATCTAGAATGCTCTTTTCCGCCAAGACTTGCACTCCTGCCATTTCCCCCGCCAGAGTGAAGGGACCAATCACGTAAGCCCCCACAGGCATAGGCAGTTGCTGGCTCAAACCGGACACCGCATTCAGAAACACCGGTAGGCGACCATCGTTGTGCGGATCCGGAATCCGGAACTGCTCTAGGGACGAATGGTTATCCACAGGATGAGACGTCACCACGGGCGCCCTCTGGGGTTCAAACCGAATTTTAAGCCCAATGGCTTCCGCTTCCACCGTGAGATCCATAAGGGTGAAGGCCAGGTCGGCATTGATGGCTTCCTGTAGGGCACTGATCGCCTGTACGTGCAGCCTGTGGTCTTGCAGGCAGGCCAAAATGGTTTGACCAATGAGCCGCACACCCGGCAATCCCGCCAATGGGGCAACCAGTCGCCGCTCTTTTTGCTTGAGTAAGTTATGAATATCTTCTGACATTCTGATTATAAGGGTATTCTCGTCGGTTACTTTTTGTCAAACGCGGCGGGTGTACATCGAATCATTTTATACCTATTGCTTAACAGGCAGTAACAGTATTACACTATAGCCACCTATTCTGGGATATAGGACATTTTAATTCAGCCTAATCTTTTGAAATGAGGCTTGTGATGCGCGAAGATTTAAGTGCAGATATTGTGGAGCTTAATAGAGACAAAGCCCTGGCTGCGGTTAAGGTTAGGGCAGAACGTGGTGAAGACCCACTTGCTATACTGGATGAATGCCGGCTTGGAATGTCACTTGTAGGTGAGCGATTCCAAGCGGGTGATTACTTTTTAGCAGAGCTCATGCTCTCCGCTGAGATCTTCAAGAAAGCGGTTGTCATTCTTGAGCCATATATAGCAAAAGTTCAATCGCCTAAGCCCATCGGGAAAGTTGTACTGGCGACATTAGAAGGCGATATACACGATTTAGGTAAAAATATCTTCTCCATATTGCTCAAGTCCAAAGGCTTTGAGGTACATGACATGGGGGTAGATGTCTCTCCTGTTCGGGTATTGGAGAAAGTCAGGGAGACGAATCCGGACTTCGTGGGGTTTTCGGTGCTCATTACTTCCGCCTTCGAGAGCATGAGGCAGGTCGCGAATATGTTTGAAGAAGCCGGACTTCGAGGACAATTCAAACTCATGGTCGGCGGAGGAGTAACCACGCCTGCTGTCAGAGATTATATAGGGGCCGACTTCCAAACCACAGACGCTATTGAAGGTTTGCACTATTGCATCAGTAACATGAAAGGAGTCTGCAATGATTAGTGAAAGCATGACTTCTCAGGAGAGGGTGACGGCTGCCATCGGACTCGATAAGCCGGACCGTGTTCCTATATCGATACTGGCGACAGCGCCCCCTTTTTCACGAATAGCCCGTATTACTAATGCGCAATTCTACTCCGATGAAGAAAGGGCAAATGAAATCATATATAAAGTGTTCGACGATTCCGGGGGATGGGATCTGGACTTAGGCAGCCTCGTTGGCAGCAGCATACTCATGAACAAGGCGATAATGTCGTTGGCACTTGGCCTGAGACTAGAGTATCCGGGACTTGATCTGCCCGATCACTATGCTTATCAAGCACGCGAAGAAGAAGTTCTTAAGCCTGAGGACTATGAAACTATTGCGGAGGTGGGGTGGACGGAGTTCATGTTGAATGACTTCATATATCGTATCTTGGAGATAACACCTGTTGAACTGGACGATATCATGAATGCCATGGTTCCGATATTTTTCAGAGGTAAAGAAGAATGGGCTAAACGGGGTGTGGCCACTATGTATCCGCCATCACCTTTTACCTGTCATCCGTTTTTCAGGCTCTCGTTGGGCCGCTCCATGGTTAAGTTTACTGAAGACCTATACTACAACCCCGACAAGATAGATAAAGCATTGAAAAAGATGACTCACGAGTTCATTGAGACTATGATAAGCGGCTGTCAGCTCTTCGATAGCAAGGTAACGCTGGTGGTTGAGGAGCGTGCCGGTGGATTCTTTTACCCTCCGAAGATTTTCGAACGATTCTGGTGGCCATATACAATGGAGATAGTAGATGCCCTGTGGTCAGAGGGTATCGTTACTTGGTTTCACCTGGATACCAGCTGGGACAAGAACATTCACTATTTCAAGCAACTGCCCCGCGGTTCAGCAGTTTTAGCACTCGACGGCACCACTAATATCTTCGCTGCTAAAGAGGTGCTCCGCGGCCATCTCTGTCTTGCCGGTGATGTACAAGCCGCCTTGCTGTCAATTGGTAAGGTTGAAGAAGTGGAGGCTTACTGTAAGAAGCTGATCGACGAGGTTGGCGGAGACGGCGGTTTCATATTGTCCTCCGGCTGCGAGCTTCCGGCAGCTATCAAACCTGAAAACTTAAAGGCTATGATAAAGACGGGCAAAACCTACGAGTTATCTAAAAAGTGAACTATCCTCAAATAGAATTGCCCCTAAATGAAGGGATTTCGAACGTTTGAACTGTGTCTAATGTATGAGATGTAAAGGTTGTTAAGAGTGGAAATCAAAACAGCCAGTTTACTCACATAGCTTGACTTGACAGGGGTGTAAGGTGTTTAATCTTTGTTGCTAATTTAGTCGTATTTTGTTATTCTCTATGCGCTCCATATTTGGCTTACAAGAATAATTAAGTCTTAGCAATCTGGAGACTGTTAATGCAGGACATGCCCAAGCATTTTCGCGCGCAGTTCAACGACCGGTTTGCCAATTTCATACGAGGAATCGGGGTAATGATGCTCCAGATGGAACTGGAGTTCAATTCTCATCTGGACATTGACAGGCTTTCAAAGGCTTTGGATCTTACTCTTGATGCCGAACCGGTACTGGGATGCCGTTTTGTGACGCGGTGGTGGCGTCCCTACTGGGAAAGGCTGGATGCGGGTAGCAGGGATGTGCTTGCCATAGCTGAGGATACTCGTGCATACGAAGATTTCAAACGCGCCATTATCAATCCCTATATCGGGCCGCAGATCAAGGCCTGTCTGCTGCGCACACCGGACAGGGATCACCTGCTGATCAAGGTGGCCCACGAGGTTTCTGATGTCAGCGGCGTTAAGCAGATCGTCGGAACAATTTCATCCACCTATTCCATGCTAGCTCATGATCCTGCATACCGCCCTGAGCCGAACATATATGGAGACAGAAGCATCTGGCAGGTATTGCGTCATGTACCCTGGCACGCCTACCCGAATATATTATATGACTATTATGCCGTGTATACGATCCCGGGTCTTTTTCCGGTGGTGTCAATCCACCTGCCTGTGGTAGCAGATGACGACAGGACGCTGGAGTATATAAGCCGCACAATTCACGAGGATTTTTTAAAAAAAATAATCGAATACGGGCGTCAGCGCAATGCAACGCTTAATGATGTCCTTGAAGCAGCATTCTTTCACGCAATAGCCGCAACGTCTGACTGGGACCACAAATCACAGCTGAGAGTACGCATCACGATTGACCTGAGACGGTTCATACCGGGTAATAATGCAGGCGGTATGTGCAATCTAGGAGGAATGGAGATTATCAACCTGGGTACCGATTTGAATGATGACTTTGACTATACATTGAAGCGTATCTCATCGTTTATGAAGCAGAGGAAAGCACGATGGATGGGCATTCACGATTACCTAGGATTTGCGCCATTAACCACCTTCTTCCCGCATAGTGTAATGAAAAACATTTTGGTCCGTATCATCCAGTCTGGAATGAAAATTGGAAATGATGCATTGGTCGTTGCCAATATGGGAGCTATAGAGCAGAAAGCTGTTACCTTTGACATAGCGCCGATAAAGGCCAGATTCCTTGGTACGGTAGATTATCCGCCGCATATTTGTTTCTGGTTTGATAGCTACAATGGAGTGCTCAATATCGCAGCCGGCTCATGGCCGTGCTCTAAAAAACAGATAGAGCGGTGTCTTGATGAGGTGATCATCTTGCTGAACGCATTGTCTTCAGAAAGGGCCAAAGACACACAATCCGTGGCATGAGCCTGGTACGGGCGACAGTTTCCAGCGAAAACGGGACAATCCAGGACTTTGGAACAATGAATCGGTCTTTCCCCTAAAAATAGCAATACCCCGATCATGATACTTTCGACTCGTTCGAACCTCCGTCACTCGGATTTTTATGTATACTCTCCAAAAGCTGCTTTGGTCGCCCCCGATCTCGTAGTTAAGTCCGCAAAATATGCAAATTTCTAGGGTATACCTCAAAACGCTGACTTAGCGGCTGGGTTCTATCAGAGTATATTTATTTAAATTAAATTAAATAAATTTAATAATATCATTGAAAACACTTGACAAGATAATAATAGATGTAATAAGATGACATCCCTTAAAGTTAGGTGCTTTATGACAAAATAGCACTGATAAGTAATAGAATCAAAGATAAATGGGATTAGGAGGCAAGCATGAACAAGAATAAATACCTTTCATTGTTTTTAGTGGCACCCTTTGTCATAGCACAGTTGATACTCGCTCCCGTTGCTGCAGGAGCACTGATGTTAAGAGGGATCTTCTCAGATAATCCCAGAAAAACGGCTGAGTCCAAGTATGCAATAACAACCAAATTAGCGCTGATAAGTAATAAATCCTAAGAGACCTGCAGAAGGAGGAAAGCATGAACAAGAAGAATTTTCTTGCATTATTCTTTATGGCACCCTTTGTTATCACACAGTTAGTGATAGCTCCATTTGCCGCAGGACTTCTAGTGTTAAGAGGGCTCCTGTTAGATAATCCCAAAAACAAGGCTGCGCTCAAGCAGGCAGAGGAGGCGCTGAGGGCTTCGGAGGAGAAACTGCGGCTCATATTCGACTCAATTCCGGATAATGTGAGCGTGATAGATATGAACGGCAAGATCCTAGAAGCGAATGATGCCGCAGTCAGACTGTTTGGAGGGACTTCTATTGATCAATTCATCGGACGCAACGGCTTCGATTTCATAGCGAGCAGCAGCAAAGAGAAGGCTCTTGCAGAGTTTCCGAAGATATTCAATAAGAAGGTCGGGGGCCCTGATGAATACAGGATTCGCAGAATTGATGGCAGTGAATTTGACGGAGAAGTGTTTGCTTCGTTGTTGAAAGACAAAGATGGCAAACCGCAGGGGATTATTACGGTCATCAGGGATATCACCGAACTTAAGCAGGCGGAAGAGTCACTGAGAGCTTCGGAGGAGAAACTGCGGCTCATATTCGCCTCAATTCCGGATAATGTGAGCGTGATAGATATGAACGGCAAGATTCTAGAGGGGAATGCTGCAGGAGTAAGAATGTTTGGAGGGACTTCTTTTGATCAATTTTTTGGACGCGACGGCTTCGATTTTATAGCCAGTGGCAGCAAAGAGAAGGCTCTTGTAGAGTTTCCGAAGGTATTCAGCAAAGAGGTCGGGGGCCCCGATGAATACAGGATTCGCAGAATTGATGGTAGTGAATTTGACGGAGAAGTGATTGCTTCGTTGTTGAAAGACAAAGATGACAAACCGCAGGGGATCATTACGGTCATCAGGGATATCACCGAGCGCAAGCGGGCGGAGCAGGCGCTGAGGGAAAGCGAGGAGATGTCGCGGTCCATGCTGGATAACGCTGCCATGGGTGTCTACCTGCTGCAGGATAAAAAGTTCCTGTACGTGAACCCGACGTTTGAAAAGATAATAGGCTATGCCAGCGAAGAGCTTGTTGGGCGGGATGCAATCAATTATGTACATCCTAATGACAGAAGCACGGTCAGGATAAAAGCAGCAGAGAACCTTAAAGGGATATCCAATTTGCCGTATGAATTCAGGGTTTTAAAGAAGGATGGCCGGCAGATCTGGGTCATGGAGCGGGTCGCGTCCATCCAGTATAAAGGGCGGCGGGCGGTGATAGCCAGCTTCATGGAAACCACCGAGCACAAGAAGGCGCAGGTGGAGCTGGAGAGTGCTTATGAAGAATTGAAGACGGCACATGAGCGCATGGTGCAAACGGAGAAACTCAGGGCTATGGGGGAGATGGCCAGCGGCATAGCGCATGATTTCAACAATATGCTGGCGGTGATACTGGGGCGCACGCAGCTGGTTATGGATGATGTCAAGGATGACAAGGTAAAGAAGGGCATCCAGATTATTGAGCAGGCTGCCCTAGACGCGGCCAAAACGGTGAAGCGCCTGCAGGACTCCACGCGTATACGCGTGGAACACACCTTCGAACCGCTGGATGTGAATCAAGTGGTGAAAGACGTCCTCAAGATGGTGGAGCCGCGCATGACAGAGCTGCAACAGACGAAGGGCATAACGATCAAAGTGGAGCAGAAATTAGGGAAGACAGGTCAGGTATCCGGCGATGCCGCCGAATTGAGGGAAGCCCTGCTGAACATACTCTTCAATGCTATGGATTCCATGACCATGAGTGGGAAGCTGACAGTGAAAAGCGAGCAGGACGAGGACTGGGTGCAGATATCGATAACGGATACAGGGGTGGGGATACCGGATAAGATGAAGAACAGGATATTCGAGCCGTTCTTCACCACAAAGGCTTCCAAGGGATCCGGACTGGGGTTGAGTGTGACCTATGGCATAATCGCCAGACACGGAGGCATGATTAAGTTCGACAGCGTGGTAGGCCAGGGAACTACGTTCTATATCAGGCTGCCGCTGGCCGTTGATGCTGCTAAGAAGGAGACGAAGAAAGGGAAGGCGGCTACAGCTAAAACTGCCAATATACTGGTAGTGGATGATGAACCCGAGGTCTTGAAGGCCCTAGGGTTGAACCTGGAACACTTTGGTCACTGGGTGAAAGGATTCACCAGCGGAGCCGAGGCCATAAAGGCTTTTAAGGATGGCAACTACGATCTTGTTATAACGGACCTCGGAATGCCGGAGGTATCAGGGTGGGACGTGACCCGCGCTATAAAGGAGATACAACCGGATATGCCAGTGCTCTTGATTACGGGGTGGACCATAGATCTCGATGAAGAACAGAAGAAGATTGTCGACGGGATTATAGCTAAACCGTTTAGCCGCGATTCGCTTTCCTCAGCGATAGCCCAGGTGTTCCCCACCAGGAAGGGCGCACCAGTAAAGAGAGGAAATGGTAGAAGAGGTGTAGGATTCACCATCTCATAGCTAGTGAATCCAGCGCAGATTCATTCGTGAAAAAACACTTCGGTGCCCCCAAGTGACACGAGTTCGAACGTTGGAAACGGAAGAACAACTGTAGCAATTCAGCCACGCCCTTTCTCTTGTAAATCCTGATAGAGGTGCATTTGTACATGTATCATCACTCAACTATAATAGAGGTATCTTTCTAATTATTAACTGGAAATTATTGCGAAAAGAGGCAAAAGCAAATGAAGTGGGAAAGTCCCTTACTGTTTCTAGGATTGGTATTGGTATTAGCATTGGCCGCTGTAGTCGGCATTGGCTGCGGGGGGGGGCCAGCTTCTGAACTCACCACTAACCCCACTCCCACCCCCACCCTTGGCGCCCTCGAGTGCGCAACGGGATGCGACTTTACCTGGCTCGGCGACGGCCATTGCCAGGACGTCTGCAACAACGCTGCCTGCAACTACGACAAACGCGACTGCGAAGCTGGACCCAAACCGTTTTTTGATGCGCCGGAGACTTTGGGTACTCCAACCGCGGCAAGGGGCGAGTGCGCTTATGGATGCCCCGTCTCATGGGTCGGTGATGGCGATTGCGACAGCGCCTGCAACAACGCTGCCTGCGACTACGACAAACGCGACTGCGAAGCCAAACCCACCACTGCCTACGGAGAGTGCGCTCCAGGATGCCAGAGATCCGATATCGGGGATGGTCCGTGCCAGGACGCCTGCAACAACGCTGCCTGTAACTGGGACAACAACGATTGCTACGAATGGGGGCAGCCCACCCATACCCATAGCTCCACTCCCACTCCCACCCGCACCCCCACTCCCACCCGCACCCCCACTCCCACTCGCACCACCACTCCCACTTCCACCCAGAGCGGCTACTGCGCAACGGGATGCCCGAATTACTATATCGGCGACCACTATTGCGACAGCGCTTGCAATAACTATGCCTGTAGCTACGATGGCGGCGACTGCGCAGCCACCACTCCCACCGCGACTGTCAGCTACTGCGCTCCAGGATGCTTCCCCTCCTATATCGGCGACGGCACTTGCCAGAGCGCCTGCATGGTCGCTGCCTGCAACTGGGACGGCGGAGACTGCCCCTTACAATAGGCAACGTTATCGCCATCATGAGCGGCAAGGGCGGTGTGTGTAGTCAAATCACTTGTATCCGGACTCACCGCCATAGCACTGAGACGACGGGGTTACGAAGTGGGTATCCTGGATGCCGACATCACCGGCCTCGGCATTCCCAAGATGTTCGGGGTCACCGACAGACCCGGCGGAAGTGATACGGGAATCCTGCCTTAAATGCGGTTTTGTATACAGGGTAAACTGATATAGAAAATACTGCCCCCAAGTGACGCGAGTTCGAACGATTAGATGAGATTAAACAAAACGCTACATTGTTCACCCCCACATACGTGGGGAACATGTACCTTCAGTGATAAACAAGGATATACTAGTAGAATATACTAGAAGGATAAGCCAACTGTTCATCGTGGCAGGAGGGAAAATGGCAAAAAGGATTAAGAAACCGCCAGTAGAACTGGGAAAAAGGCAAGACTGGCTCAAACGCTACGAGTTGGGTGAGTCACCACCTCATATAGCCCAAACCGATAGCTTCGATGTGAGGACTGTGCGAACACACATCGAGCTAGCCAAACAGGAGAGGGAAGTTAAGGAAAACAGAGGCATGGTGTCGCGTAATGCCATGGAGCGCCATTACAGCGACCTGGGTAATGCCATGGAGCGCCATTACAGCGACCTGTGTGAATATGCGGAAAAACTTAGCGCACTGGCCCATGGGGAAAATGCCGCAGAGTCCTCCCGCGAAGAATATATTCTCTCTGCTTTGCGCCAGCATCTACCGCGGTCACCGATCTGGAATTATCTCAAGCAAAGGGAAGACCTGAATCAACAGATAGACCAGCTTAGACAGCAAGCCGCCAAGAAGCTCGAAGAAGAGGTGAAGTCAGCTTCGCAATTAAGCTCTCGGCCAGACCTCAGCGAAATAGTGGCGCTCGGCATGATCGACTTGCTCAAGTTTCAGCTAGATAAATGGGCGCAAGGACACCAAGGCCTCAACATAAAGGACAGTCTGAGTGAACAAAGTGCGGGAGGACTTGTCGATCTTTACTACGGTGTCTTCCACCTAGGTAACATAAAGGGAAAGGATGTTGCGCTGATAAAAGAGGTATTATACGACTTGGAACCGCGTATCCGGCAATTGGAAGAGTACAAAAAGCTGGAGAAGCTTTACGCCGAACTGAAACACGTTGAGAACGATTTGGAAGAGGAATTGGCCGTGATAACCTTAAGGAGAATAGTGCCGGGACGTTGCCGCTACTGTCCGTTATGACAGACATCGGCCAGGAGGGAAATGTGAAAGTCGCACTGTATGCCAGGGTATCTACAGAGAGGCGAGCCATTGTTATCAATAGATAGAACTCGCTCATTGAACATTACAAGCAATTGTTACTTGGCTGAACGTAACGGAAAGTATGATAAGTACTTAGGGGCAGGTCACGTACACAAGGCATCTCATCTGCGCTATTGCAGATTTCGACTGTTGGTCCCGGACTTCATGCCTGTGTGCGATTCTGGATTCAGCAAACGAGGGCTCGTGAGCTGATCGGCAGCGAAAACGGCCGCGCCGATGGCCCCGATCAACTGGGGATCCGCCGGTAACTCAACGAATTCTATTCCCAGCATCTCTTCAAGCTGCTTGACCACCCCGATGTTCTTAGCGATGCCACCCGTAACAGCGATGTCCTTCTTAACGTTGAATCTGTAAAGCATCCACATCACATGCTGAGCTATGCTCCTCGTTATACCCGCGGCAATGTCCGCGGCATCAACCCCTTCCACCACCAGGCGTTTGATTTCAATTTCGGCCATGACGGAACAGGGCTTTGTTATGGTCGCCGGGCTGGTAGCCCGCAACGAGAGCGGACCAATCTCCGAGATTTCCACACCCAAACTCTCGGCCATGATCTCCAGGGACCTTCCAGTTCCAGCGGCGCACCTGCCGCTCATGCGGAAATCCTTCAGCAGCCCTTTATCATCTACGCTCAGAACCTTGAAGTCTTGCCCACCACCGTCGATGATAGTCCTCACGCTGGGCATGAGCCAGTGGGCGCCCCTCCCATGACATGACACCTCGCTCACATCAGCCTGGGCAAATGGAATCATGCTGCGTCCGTATCCGGTGCTAACACAACGATCGATATCAGTATACGAGAGGCCGAGGTTCCTCAGCAGGCGGTCCATCACCTCGGTGGCCGACAGCACGGCATCAGGGCGAACCGGGATTATCTCGAAGCCCAGAATGCCGCCGTTCTCCATCACCACCGCCTTGGCAGTCAGTGCCCCGACATCGCATCCGGCAACGATCATCTTCTATCCACCCCCGGTTTCGTCCCGGTAAGATCGCTCTCCTCCGCCAGCAGTGCAGCGCCAAATGCAGCAACTATCTGTGAATCGACCCCGCCCAGATCGGCAAACTTGAGCCCCAGATTCCTCTCCACTTCCCTCTTCACAACGACGTTCCTGGCTACCCCTCCGGTCATCGCCACCTCAGGAAAGATGTCGATCCTTCTGGCCACGCTCGATATCTTGGCGGCCACTGCGAGAGCGATCCCGGCAAATATATCGTACCGGCTGTGCCCTTCGTTGATGAACGATATGACCTCGCTCTCGGCGAACACCACACAAGTATTCGTTATTCGTATTGGATTCTCTGAGACAAGCGAATTAGCGGCCAGCTCCTCCATGGGAAATTCCAACACCTTTGCCATCACCTCGATGAACAGCCCGGTTGCGGCGGCACAATCCTCAATGAAGGCAGTATGATGCAGCTCCCCGTTATTTGTGGTATTGGAAGCCCTGAGGGTATGCCCCCCGACATCGATCACCGTCCTCACCCGCGGATTCAGCGCTCTTAAGCCCCGAAGAAGGCAGGTTATATCTGGAGCAGTTCGATCAGCGAAGCGGACGACCTTATCGCCGAAGCCGGTGGCCAGGCACGGGACGACCACGTCCCCCGACAACCCCACCCGGTGCAACGCCCCTTGCATCGCCGCCACCGCAGCCCTATCAGGAAAGCTCTTGTAGGGGACGATCTCGCTGGCGAGGATAGTCCCGTTTTCAGTGATGACTACCTTTGCCGAACATATCCCAAGATCGCATCCAGCATATATAGACCGTTGTTGTTTATTTGTACCGCCGGGCATAGCAAAAAATCCATGTTAGCTTGTATTAGCATAGAGATGGCTTCCTGAAAAGCACATCTCAGCAGAGCTTGATTCAGAATAGCAAGCAGATATGAGAATCGGAGACGGACAGGTAATCACAACTACGATAGAGGGCGTGGTTTTCATTGCTAGAGAAATAATAGTCCTGCCTGTCGGGATTGTCAATTTAGGGCTCTATGTATACGAAACCTGCGACCAGACGGTTGAACAAAACGTCAGATTGTGCAGAGGCACCTTTTACCGAGATGGTCTATAATCAGGAGCGACTTCATTCAGCGCCGGACTTAAGGTCGCCGGATGAATAGGCAGAGGGGAAAACAGGGAAGAGCATCGCCGGGAGTTCCCAACCCATTGTGTCCAGCCTAGGGGTGCAGTTCAGACCACTAAGTTAGTTGTGGCTTGATTCCGGAGGTAACTATATTATGACTATGCGGCAGCAAATTTCAGATCAGCAAAAAGCATGGGCAACTGAATTAAGCGGGAAATTTGATTTTGATAAATATGGCTACGTTTTCAAACTAGAAGATAACCTGTTTCTTCCTCTATCTGGAGAGTCTGAAGCAGAATATCGCCACGCCCAAGGTGATGAACTTGGAAGTGACGGCAAACGAGGCAAGATGAAAGCACTTCACTCTTCTTCAGCCCTGGTTGTTAATTTCTTCTTGTACTGGCGGGAAAATGACAGATTGAATGAAATTGCGAAGGCATGTGGAATCTCGGATGGTATGACTAAAATGCAGTTTGAGCAGATTTTTCCAACAGGGCTTGAAGGGAATTCACCAGAACCTGATATCTTGTTCACAGGAGCAGGTTTGAAGCCAGTTGCAGTGGAATCCAAATTTACGGAACCATACCAGAAACATACTGTGAGAAAAATCAAGGATAAGTATTTTGAGTCCTTGAATTTATGGGCGGGTCTTCCTAAATGTGAGAGCCTTGCGAGGCTTATTAAGCAGGAAGAACAAGGGAAAACAAGTTTTACTTATTTAGATGCCCCTCAGTTGATTAAGCATATTTTAGGGCTAACGAAGACCTTCGGTAAACTACAATTCGAACTTCTTTACCTGTGGTATGAGCTTTCTTCTACTGAAGCTGAGGAGCATAAAAAACAACTTACTGAATTTAAAGAGTACATTAAAGGCGAGGTACACTTTCGAGATATAACATACCACCACGTATTCGAGAATATTCGAAAGTATCCGAACGTAGATAGCTATTATTTATCTTACCTTCATGAACGTTACTTTAATTCAAGTGGCGACTATAAAAAGTCATGATTAGGACTAAACCCATGGAACTGGATGATTGGGATTAGGATTTGACGTTCTCCCCCAAAATAGTAGCTCTCTGAATTCGAGCCCTCCGCTATAATAAAATAATAGGGGAGGACTTTATTGGAAGTAAGACGGTACCGCATTGCACCTTTCAAGCTTCTGTGCACTTTGGTGCCCCCAAGTGACGCGAGTTCGAACGTTCACATAAGATTAGACGGAATTCATTTGCGTTTTAACCATAACGGCCGGTATAAACCGCCGTTGCCAGCATGTGGCCGGATATCGCCTCTTTAAATTCTTTCAAGGTGTCGCTTGACTTGAGCTTCAACGTAGTATCAAGCGCATACACTTTAAACTCATACTCATGTACGCCCGTGCCGGGAGGAGGATTTGGACCAGCCCAGACGTCGCCTTTCTGGCCGAATTCAGCCAAAGTTCCGGTCAAGATTGTCCCGTAATCGGTCTCTTTGTCTAAACGTCTTTCCGTACTGGGAATATTTATTAATATTAAATGAGCATACTCGCCCCCTTTAAGTTTTTCTTTCGGGGGCAGGGTGATGTTACCCCACTCGGGGATGGTTTTATTCCCTGCGTAATTCTTATCAATTACGGTGAGAGCAAAGGTTACCGTGTTTGCCGGAGGAAGTATCCAAACTAGAAGCGGAAATACATTTCCCTTCATTGCACTGCAATATGCAGGCAACTTTCCTCCGTTTTCGAATACTTGCGATTTTATGTCCATTTCCCACCTCCAAATTTTCTAGATATTTATATTTAACATCTTTTAAAAATTAAATCAAGGGTCCCCACACAGCCCCCAAGAGGAATTGAACTACCAGACACAGGCTTATTCAACGTTCTAAATAATTCTTCGCAGATATACCTTGACACCATCGCAATAATTATCTAGGGTAAAGTCTTGTTTTAGCCACCAAAGTTATAGCTATTTTCAAGCAGGGTTAAAACGATTTTGATTTGGTCCCTGATTTCTAACTCCCTGTGATTATATCTCCAGACATACTCCGCAAGATAGAAGGGTAAGCGTTCCTGCCTGATCCCTCCTTTAGCTGCCAGCATTCTCTTTAAGTAGCCCCAGAATCCTTCCATCCCGTTTATATGATTCCCTCGACAGTCGCTGTACTCTCCTTGCTCATGTCTGACCAAGCGATGAACATAACCTCCCGCAGCAACTTCAGTGTAACTCTTGAGAGTGTCTGAACATACTATAGTTCCGGTGGCAACCCGCTTTCTGAGCAAAGGCAGTAACGTACTTGCTTCAACATTTGGCACTACATTTGCCCATACCTGTCCGTTACGACACAAAATACCAAATACCGCTTGTTTATTTGTGCCCCGTCTCCGCTTGGTTCCTTTAATACGCTCAGCTTTACGCTTATTCCTCCATGTGCCTCCCAGATATGTCTCATCTACTTCAACGATCCCTTCAAACACCGGAGGGATATCGTGGGCCATTGCCCCTCTTACCAGTGTCAACGCACGCAATACTTGCTCTCTACCTAAATGCGCTTCTTGTGCTATCCTGGCGCTACTTTGACCCAAGAGAAACCAACGTAGTAGGCGTTTCCACTCGGATCGTGTCAGATGTAATGGCATCTGGTTTGATCTCCACTCATACCGACATACTGAGCACTTCTTCTTACTACGTCTTATGCTCCAGCTCTTTGTGCTTCCACATCGCGGACATCTCTGTTTTCCTGACATGCCACCATTCTCTCATATCTAGGTGGCTGTTTTAAGACTTTACCCTTGTTTAATGAACACAATACAGGGCTCAGTGCACACAGTTTGGCATACTTAAAATCTGTAAGCCTGTTTGATAATATGAATAGGATGAGCTACCGTTAACCCTGTGCCCTGTTGGATCTGCAATTCGCACCCGGGGCACTCTGTAGCAACCAGATCAGGTGATAACTCTGCAATCCCCTCAAATAGCGCCTGCCCGATCATCATTGACATAGCGTAATTGCTCCGTTTGCTGCCAAATGTGCCTCCCATCCCACAGCACCCCTTATCGATCTGACTCACAGAAAGCCCCGGTATCGACCTCATCAATTCAAGACGGCGGTCAATTAGCTCCTCCCCCAGAACCTTGAGATGGCAGGGGGCATGGTACACGAGAGAAAGTTTAACCGGCTGAAAGTCGGCATTCAAGACATCGCCAGCTTTGAGCATCGCCAGGTATTCCATGATATCATACGTCCGTTGCGAGACATCCTCTGCCTCCCTACTTTTCAAATACTTCGGATAGTCATGCTTTATCGCATGGGCACAGCTAGTGCAAGCGGTCACGATATCGCAATCGGCCTCTGTCAGCGAGCGCACATTAAACTTGGCATGCCTTAAGAATTCGCGAAGGTTGCCAACAGCTAGCTGGGGAATGCCGCAGCATTTCTGGTCGGGCAATACCGGCCGAAAGCCGTTTTTCTTTAGGACCTGAATCGTGCTCTTGCCGACATCAGGATCAACATAGTTCGCTGTACAGCCAGCAAAGTATGCAATTCTATTAGCCTTCTTCATATCTCATCTACGTTCTTATCTGCACTCAATCGAAACCATTTGGCCAAAGTCGTGTGTCGAAATCTCGGAAGCTGTCTTTCCTTGTTGATACCCAGCACCTTTTCTCCCAGCCAGCGCATCAGCCTGTTGTTTGCTGCCACATTGGCTAATAAAGGCATGGAGCTACCACATTTCGCTATCGTTTCGAAATTTGAAAGGATGGTATCGGTGAGCGAGCGTCGGCTTTTGGCCATCGCTTCAGTCCTAGCGTGTAATATCATTCCAGGCAAATCAATGTCTAGTGGACAATCAGCCTGGCAGTTCCTACACTGAAGACAAAGCTCAAGGGAGGGATTCTTCCCTGTTACAAAGAAGTAGATGTATTCCTTGGGGCTCCACGGAGTGTTGCCATTGAGAAATGGTAGGGACGGGCAGCCTTTGGTGCATGCGCGACAGCCAATACAAGCCAGAAGATCCTCGTACCGACTGTGGAGGAGCTGGCGTCTCCCATTATCGAAGATAATAAGATGGATTTTCCTTGCGGTTTGCTCGGGGGGTATCTCGAAGGGCATGTTATCGATGTTGTCGTGTTGATTAGCCTTTCCATGGAGAGACAAGGGGAGGACTCCACACCCAAAAACCCCCGTACATTTCGTCTGGATAACGGCATCATCTAGGTTTTCAACGATTTTGTCCAGACTTGCGACAAGGATGAGCTTTTTGGCCTGCTCAAAAACTGTGCTGATGTTCTGCATGTGCTGGATCAGCAAAACCGCCCCCTCCCTAGCTGAGATGGCGTTCACTCCCAAGAGCCCTGTGAAGTCTTTGCTGCCTCGTTTCCGGATACTTGCCTCACGGAGAGACCACAGATTACGCAGATTATTCGATTCATCAAAGGCCTCAAGCATGGACTCAAATTCCATTGACGGGAGTTGCCAGGGCTTATTGAACCTATTCTCGAAGGGCTCGAATTGGTCATAATATGTCTCGATAATGTGGAACCCTTGTGCCTCCAACGCCGGCGTCAGCTCCTTGGAAGCCACAGCCGATTTACTGACGGCAATTGAAGTGCAGTCGCTGATTCTTTTGATGGTTTCCACAGCTTGCCCTGTATCTTTGGCAAAGGAGAACTCCACCTCAGGGTCTGTAGCTAGGCTGGTGATCAGTTTATTGAGAAGCGCGTCTTGATGAGCCAACGAGTAGTTGCGGATTTCCCTAAGCTGTCTCTTGATGTCTTCAAAGCTGGGGTAGGACACTCTCTTCCGCCCCATCAATGGCTTGGAGAGATGTCGCCTTTTGCTTATTGAATTGGGCTCCATTAGCAGGATGGGCAGCATTCTTCCCCCAAAAACACCAACACGGCCACTACCCGGACATGCAAAATACCGCACGACCCGGGCTCCTCCCCAGACCGCCAGTTACGACAAACTTGCCGGCTTCCTCTATATTTCCCCTTCTCCCCGTTCAGATCTTTCTTCCTGGGTAGCTTGTGTTTCCTGTAATTGTAAGTTCTCCAGCATGTCAGCGACATCTTTCAGCTCCAGCCTCTCTAGCTCTTTCCTTAATGGCAAGCGAGTCAGTGGATCGACACCCATGAGCTCATAATACCGGTTTGCCACTTGAGGTATCTTCATAAAGTCAGTTATCCAGCCCTTGAAATGTCCGTCTGGCCTAGGCTGGAGTAATTTAAGTGGTATCTCTTCCTGTTCACCGAGTGCCCGGTGACACAATTCCCAATACGTCAACTCCAAGAGTCGCCTCCTTCTATGTGCATTGATGAGCATCTCGGTGGTACAACTTGTGCCGGTTGTAGCGGTAATCGACCGAGCTATTTCTTCAGGCCCCCACCAGCAACCACATTGGGGTATTCTGTCCGATAGCAGATCACAGTGTCCGCTGATATCGCAAACAGAGATCGCAGTCTCATTGACGATTGCGTAGTCGGCATAGTGCTCATAGTTATCTTCCCTCCAGGAGTCCTTGTCACCCGTCTTTCTTTCAGCGAACTCGGAGAGCCAACCGTACAGGGTTTGCTCAGCCTCCGCCTCAGATGTCCCCAGTTCGGGAGCAAGCCAGGGATAGTGTGCGTTGATGTCCGCCGGGGGGTGGGTCCAAACCTCCGAGGCTCCCGGTACCATATGGATTCCAGCGGTTGCCCCTATCGGCGCGAACCCTGGATGTATATTGAGATTTCTGAACTGAACAGCGTAGCGTATAGAATCCCTCCCTATCCTTTGTGCGGCGGGCACAATGCCGTCGGCGAGGAGAGCTCCGAATCCTTGCCTCTTGGCCATTTTCTCGATAGCAGTCCTGCAGGCTATCTCGCTGCCCCATTCCATAGGCACCCCGTCGGTATCAGCTGCAGTAATGATTCCCCTCTCAAACAAATCCATGAGCCATGCGGTTATCCCAGAAGCTGACAGGGTTTCCATCCCATAGCGTTGGCACAACTGATTGAGCCTCCACCAAACTCTGAGGTCTTTGATTTTCACCACCCAGCGAAATCCGGTGTAAAACATGCAATTGCCGCCGCCACCTATGCCATCTACAAAGTAGTTCTCATGGCACTGAGCCGGACAGAAGGCACATCCTATTCGCCCAACCATGTACTTGTTCATGAAATCGCTTATCTCTTCCTCTTTCCTACGAGGAGGAACCACAAACGAGTCGAAATTGCCCCAGGCCATCGTATCCTTGTCCAGGTAGTGATCATAGTGGATGGCCACGCCTTCCCTGTTTAATGTTTTGAGTGTGTAACGGCCCCTTCCTTTGGTGTAGTATTCATAGTACTGCTTCCATAGCGCCATGAACGTTTCAGGGTCCGCTACCTTTAACCCCTTAGTCCCGCGCACAGCGACTGCCTTCAGATTCTTTGAACCCATTACAGCACCGTGGCCCACTCTGGAGGCCGTATTTCCTATGTCATGCAGAATCAGGGAAAACGCAACCAGGTTTTCCCCGGCCGGACCGATACATGCAATCTGGACATCA
>Ga0315291_10003314_pt1 | contig 20867 bp, 15 predicted proteins | sample YL17G12_20_MG_FD_203070 | JGI IMG/M metagenome (GOLD analysis project Ga0315291, IMG submission 203070) | Sediment microbial communities from Yellowstone Lake, YNP, Wyoming, USA - YL17G12_20 | ecosystem: Environmental > Aquatic > Freshwater > Lake > Sediment | place: USA: Wyoming | collected...
AGCTGACACAGCACTACGCATCGCTTCTTTCGCATCGCTTCTTTTTGCCTTCACAGGAGCACCTTAAATCGCCTATACTTATACAGGGGGTTGCTATGAATAACCCGGCGCTAACGCTGTGGAGAAATATAATAGAAAAACTCGCACGGGGCCTGAATAAGGAGACGGTCCAGACCTGGCTTCAACCGGTTCGTGCAATGCAGATTGAAGACGGCTGTCTCACGCTCGAGGTCCCGAACAAGCTCTTTAGCGACTGGTTGAGCCAGCATTATCGGAACTCGATCGAACAGAATGCGAGCGAGCTCATGAACACGGCGGTGAGTGTACGATTTGTCATAAAAGAAGAGACGGATCTCAAGGAATCCACTCCATCCACGCAGTCACAGAGGCCCAGGATTTCGTTCACGAGGAACAGGCTCTTCAGCTCCGAAATCAAACTCAACCCGAAATATACATTTGATACCTTCGTGATAGGGCCAAGCAACCGCTTTGCCCACGCAGCCTCTATCGCCGTGGCTCAATCTCCGGCCAAGGCCTACAATCCGCTCTTCATATACGGAAGGGTGGGACTCGGGAAAACCCACCTCATGCAGGCAATCGGGCACTATATTCTCAACAAGTTCGTCGAATCAAACGTCATCTATATCTCCAGCGAAAAATTCACAAACCAGCTCATCGACGCCATACAGAACAGAACCACGATCAAGTTCAGGAATAAGTATCGAAACGTTGACATCCTCCTGATCGATGATGTGCATTTCCTCGGTGGTAAGGAACAGACTCAGGAAGAGTTCTTCCACACCTTCAATACCCTCTACGACGCGCACAAGCAGATTGTCCTCTCCAGTGACAGGCCCCCCAAGGAGATTCCCAATCTTGAAGACAGGCTCGTATCCCGCTTTGAATGGGGCCTCGTGACGGACCTTCAACCGCCCGACATAGAAACGCGCGTCGCGATACTCCGTAAAAAGGCGGAACATGAGAGGATTGTATTGCCCGATGAGGTAATATTCTACATCGCCTCCAAGATAAAATCGAACGTACGAAAGCTCGAGGGTGCCCTGAGCCGCCTGTCCGCATACAGCTCCCTCATGAAGACCCCCATGAATATTGAGATCTCTGAAGCGATACTCGGCGATATGGTCAGCGGCGAAGATGCAAAATCGGTCACGGTGGAGGCCATCCAAAAGAAGGTTGCGGAGTATTTTGATATACGTGTATCTGATATGATGAGTAAGAAGAGGCCCCAGTCCATAGCCTTCCCGCGCCAGATCGCGATGTATCTCGCGAGAACGCTTGTAGGATCTTCCCTTCCCGAGATCGGGGAAGCCTTCGGCGGGCGGGATCACACGACCGTACTTCACGCGACCAGATCCATTGAGACACGCCTCAAGAAAGATGAGGGGCTTCGGAAGATCATCACGTATCTCCAACGCCAGTTGAAGGATTGATTGTGTGCACAGGCCTGTTGATAACCTGTGGATAAATTGTCATGGCGTATCACGGGAACGGCCCTGGGCGTGAACTGCCCTCTACACAACAGGAAATTCACCGGTTGTCCACAGGCCCACGCTCGGCTCGATGAAATACAGAGCGAACAAGTATCTTCAACCGGGAGAGCAGATTGCAGCATATCGTACCAGATGGAGGTGGTCAGTTCTTCTCCAAGATCGAGTTATACACACTACTACTACTACTACTTTTATATATATCAAAATGAATCTAGTTTATATATCTGGGATATGTTAATTACTTAACGGAGGGGTTATGAAAATTAAATGTGCTAAAGATGAGATTCTCGAAGGACTCCAAATCGTCCAGAGTATCGTGAGCGGTAAGGGAACGCTCCCGATACTCTCGAACGTGCTCCTCGAGACTTGTGAGGGGGAGCTTGTGCTCACGACCACGGATCTCGAGGTGGGGATGAGGAAGCGGGTAAAGGCGAAGATCATAAAGGAGGGCGCCATAACGTTACCCGCGAAGCGCCTCCTCGCCATTCTGCGCGAGCTCCCCGTCAGCGAGGTCGTGATGGAGGCATCTGATCAGAAAGAGGTCACCATCAGGTATGATGCGTCGTATTTCAAGATACTCGGCCTGCCTAAAGACGAGTTTCCGCCGCTCCCCGACTTCCGCAAGAACCGTTCCTTCAAGGTTCCTCAGGGAGCCATGGGCGAGATGATTCGTAAGACACACTATGCGATATCCCACGATGAGAGCCGCTACGTACTCAACGGGCTGTATCTCCTCCTCTCAAAGGGGCGGATCACCGCGGTTGCTACAGACGGGAGGCGTCTCGCCCTCTGCGAGATAGCCGCAGGTGTTCCCGAGGGTATCGATAAGGGGATTATTATACCCACGAAAGCCATCCTCGAGCTGGGGAGGATCCTTGGGGCGGAGGGCGACGTTGAGCTCTTCTTGGGAGAAAACCAGGCTGCCTTCAGCAAGGATGATTGCTCGCTGGTCACCAGGCTCATCGAGGGCCACTTCCCGAACTACCAGCAGGTCATCCCCCAGCGCTCCGAGCACAAACTGATATTGAGCCGTGAAGAGCTGCTTTCTGCGGTGAGGAGGGCGGCCCTGCTCACCAGTGAGCAGTCGAACTCAATCAAAATCGCTTTGAAGAAGAACAGGCTCATTGTGAGCACCAATACGCCGGACGTGGGTGAGGCCCGCGAGGAGATGACGATATCGTATGGTGGGGAGGACGTTGCCATCGCCTTCAACCCGCACTATCTGATCGATGTGCTCAAGAACCTCGATGAACAGGAGATCACCTTTGAGTTTACCGACGCTCTGAACCCGGGCGTGGTGAAGAGCGGGAAGTCATTTCTCTACGTGATCATGCCGATCAGGCTCTCCTGAGCGCGCGCCCCCGAGCCAGCGTATCCGTCCGGAAGGAGGGCTCCCCGTGTCTAAAGAGGCAGTCGCCATCAGTGACGTGCTCAGCAGCGTCCTGAAAAAGCTCGGGCTCGGGCACAGGGTGCGGGTGGCCCGTATCGCCCAGGATTGGGAGCGGCTCGTTGGATCGAAAATCGCCCAGCACTGCCGACCGGTGGCGGTAAGGGGAAGAACCCTGGTGGTGAACGTGGACTCCTCGGTCTGGCTGTCGGAGCTCACCCAGTTCTTCAAGGATAAAATCCTCGAACAGATACACGGTGAGCCGGGGGGCAAAAGCATAAAGGAGATCCGGTTCAGGATCGGAGAGATATAAATGCCCAAGTACGATGCGAGAACCATCATTGTCCTCGACGGCATCGAGGCGGTGCGCAAGCGCCCGGCGATGTACATCGGTGATACCGGCCCCCGCGGATTGCACCATCTCGTCTATGAGGTTGTTGACAACTCGATAGACGAGGCCATGGTGGGCTACTGCAAGAGAATAGACGTGAGCGTCCACGTCGATGGGTCGGTGACCGTCGTCGATGACGGGCGGGGAATACCCGTCGATGAACACGCGACCGAGAAGAAGCCCGCGCTCGAGGTCGTGCTCACCACGCTCCACGCGGGCGGAAAATTTGATCATGAGGCGTACAAGGTGTCAGGGGGTCTTCACGGTGTGGGGGTGTCCTGCGTGAACGGCCTGAGCGAGTGGATGGAGGCAGAGGTCAGGCGGGACGGCCATATATACAGTCAGAAATTCCAGCGGGGTAAGACCGCATCGAAGCTCCAGGTGATCGGGAAGAGCAGCAAGACGGGGACCAAGATCACCTTCAAGCCCGACCCCAGGATTTTTCCGGTCATTGAGTTTAACTACGACACGCTCTCCAACCGCCTGCGAGAGCTCGCATTTCTCAACGCGGGTATTGAAATCAATCTCAGGGATGAGAGGAGCGAGAAAGAGAATACGTTCACGTACGAGGGGGGAATTGTTTCGTTCGTCCAGCATCTCAACGAGAATAAAACGTGCCTCCACAAAAAGGTGGTGTACCTGCACCGCAGCAGGGAGGATGTCGAAGCGGAAATCGCGCTCCAGTATAACGACGGATACACAGAGGCGATATTCTCCTATGCCAATAACATCAATACGATAGAGGGCGGCACGCACCTCAGCGGGTTTAAGTCCGCCCTCACCCGGACGGTGAACGCCTACGGGCGCCAGGCAGGCTTCTCCAAGGAGAGCGACAAGGCGATGAGCGGTGAGGATATACGCGAGGGGCTCACGGCGGTCATCAGCGTGAAGGTCAAGGAGCCGCAGTTCGAAGGCCAGACAAAGACGAAGCTGGGGAACAGCGAGGTTGAGGGGATCGTTGCCTCAATTGTGAATGAGGGCCTGGCGGAGTTTCTCGAAGAAAACCCCGCCGATGCGAGGGGAATCGTGGAGAAGTGCCTTCTCGCGTCGAGAGCGAGGGAGGCGGCGAGGAAGGCGCGCGACCTGACGAGGAGGAAGGGCGCACTGGACGGCCTGTCGCTGCCGGGAAAGCTGGCTGATTGTTCTGAGAGGGATCCCGCGCGCTGCGAGCTCTTCCTCGTGGAGGGGGATTCCGCGGGAGGTTCCGCGAAACAGGGGCGGGACAGGCGGTTTCAGGCGATACTTCCGCTGAGGGGAAAGTTGATCAATGTGGAAAAGGCGAGGCTCGACAAGGTGTTGAACAACGAGGAGATACGGACGCTCATCACCGCCGTGGGCACGGGAATCGGCCAGGAGGATTTCGATATCGGCAGGCTGCGGTACCATAAGCTGGTGCTCATGTGCGACGCGGATATAGACGGCTGCCACATACGGACGCTGTTGCTCACATTCCTGTTCAGGCAGATGCGGCCGTTGATCGAACAGGGATACGTCTATATCGCCCAGCCCCCGCTCTATAAAATCAAGAGAAAGAAAACCGAGCGATATGTGGAAAATGACAGGGAGATGAACTCTATCCTCCTTGATCTCGGCTGCGAGGATGTGAAGCTCGTCAGTCTGAGAGACAGCAGGGAGTTTGACTGTCGGAAATTGAGGGGAATTCTTGATCTGCTCGTCGAGCTCGAGTACTTCGCGGGCATCCTGAAACGAAAGGGCGTTAAGTTCGACGAGTACATGGCCCACAGGGACAAGAAGAGCAACCGGCTCCCCCTCTACCAGGTGAGGAGCAATGGTGAGGAGCGGTATCTATTCTCTGATGAGGAGCTGGCGAGGCTCACGGCTGAGGAAGAGAAGCGGCATGGGCGAGAGCTGGAAATTCTCACCGAGGGGATTCCGGCAGCCACGGAGGAGCGCGGAATCGAGGTGCTTGAACTCTATGAGGCGCGGGAGCTCTCACGGGTCATGGAATCCCTTGGAAAGGCAGGGCTCAACCTGGAGCACGTGAGCGATTCAAAAAGACCGGTTTTCGAGTTGCGGGTCAGCAGCGAGGGGGCGATTCGCATCCATTCGCTCGTGGGCATCCTGCATGCGGTCAGGGAAGTGGGGAAGAGGGGGTTGAGCATCCAGCGGTATAAGGGGTTGGGAGAGATGAATCCCGAGCAGCTCTGGGAAACGACCATGGACCCGGAGCGCAGGACACTGCTCAAAGTGACGCTGGAGGATGCCGTTGCCGCAGACCGCATGTTCACCGTCTTGATGGGGAGCGATGTCGCGCCCCGCAGGAAGTTCATCGAGCAGAACGCGCTCCATGTGAGGAACCTGGATATATAATCTCCTGCTGAGATCAGGCGCCATGGCGGCTCCCGCAGTGCAGAGTAAGAAAAGCGGGTGTTGTTGTATGGCAGGGCGGCCGCAGCGGTGTGGCACAGAGTTGGGAACAGCAAGGCACACACTATGATTGACGAGTCAGGAAAATTGGTACTGCGCGATATCGAAGATGAGATGGAGGAGTCGTACACGAGCTACGCCATGAGCGTGATCATCTCGAGAGCGCTCCCGGATGCCCGTGACGGCCTGAAGCCCTCCCAGCGGCGCATCATGGTCGCGATGAACGACCTGCACCTGCTCCCCCCCGCGAAGCACCGCAAGTGCGCAAAGATCGCCGGTGATACCTCGGGCAACTATCACCCGCACGGAGAGCAGGTGATCTACCCCACGCTCGTCCGTCTCGCGCAGGGCTTCAACATGCGCTATCCGCTCGTTGATGGCCAGGGGAACTTCGGGTCGATTGACGGTGACCCCCCCGCCGCAATGAGGTACACCGAGGCGCGGCTGAGCCATGCTGCGGCTGCGATGCTCGAGGACCTCGACAAGCGCACCGTGGACTTTGTGTCCAACTACGACGAGACGCTTAAAGAGCCCTCCATTCTTCCCGGGAAGTTCCCGAACCTCCTCTGCAACGGCTCTTCCGGTATCGCGGTGGGTATGGCCACCAACATGCCCCCGCACAACCTGAGGGAGATCACGGAGGCGGTCAGGCTGGTGATTGCAAAGCCGAACGCGGGGCTGGGTGAGATTTTCACAGTGCTCCCGGGGCCCGACTTCCCGACGGGGGGGATAATCTACGGGAGAGAGGGCGTCCATTCGGCCTACGCGAGGGGGAGGGGGCATATCCAGCTCCGCGGCACGGTTGCCGTCGAGAGCCACAAGGGAGGAAGGGAGTCAATTGTCATAAGCGAGATCCCCTACACGGTGAATAAGGCCAATCTCATAGAAATCATCGCCCGGCTTGTGCAGGATCGGACGATCGAGGACATCAGTGATATCCGTGACGAATCGGACAAGGAGGGGATGCGGATAGTGGTGGATATGAAGCGGGGGGGAGAGACACAGCTCGTGCTGAATCAGCTCTACAAGCACACGCCGCTCCAGATCACCTTCGGAATCATCCTCCTCGCGCTCGACAAGGGCCAGCCGCGCGTGATGGGGGTGAGGCAGTTGCTGCAGTGCTACATTGACCACCGCAAGGAAGTGGTGGTCAGGCGCACCAGGTACGAACTCGCGCAGGCCGAGGCGCGCGCGCATATCCTCGAGGGGTTCAAGATCGCCCTCGCGCGCCTGGACGAGGTCATCGCGATCATCAAGAAGTCGAAAGATCGTGAGGACGCGCGGAAGGGACTGCTCTCGAAGTTCCCGCTGAGCGAGGTGCAGGCCAACGCGATCCTCGATCTCCGCCTCTACCAGCTGACGAATCTCGAAGTCAGCAAGATAGAGAAAGAATACGTGGAGCTGATCAAGCGGATTGCCCACCTCCGGTCCATACTCGAGAGCGAGCGGAAGGTGCTGGACATCATCGTGCAGGAGCTGGAGGAGGTCTGCGCGCACCTCGGCGACGAGAGGCGCACGAAGATTGTTGACGCGGGGGTGGAGCTGAAGATAGAGGATCTCATCGCCGATGAGGCGTCAATCATCACGATCACGCACGGGGGGTACATCAAGCGGGTGGCGACCACCGCCTACCGGCAGCAGCGCCGGGGGGGGAGGGGGGTTGCCGCGATGGAGACGAAAGAAGCGGATTTTGTCGAGCACCTCTTCAGTGCGTCGGCCCATGATTATATCCTCTTCTTCACCGAGCGGGGGATCGTACACTGGCTGAAGGCGTATGAGATTCCCGAGGGATCGCGGCAGTCAAAGGGGAAAGCAATTGCGAACCTTCTCAGCATCCCAGCGAGCGACAGGGTGGCCGCGCTTATGCGGGTGAGGGAATTCTCTGAGGGGCGCTTCGTCATCCTGACGACGGAGGGGGGAGTGGTTAAAAAGACGGCGCTTCCTGCGTTCAGCAGGCCCCGGAAGGGAGGAATCATTGCGATAAGCGTGGATCAGAATGATCGCCTCATCAACGCGAAGCTGACCGAGGGACATAACGAGATCCTCCTCGCAACGAGCCGCGGCCAGTCAATACGGTTCAGCGAGGAGGATGTGCGGGAGATGGGCCGTGGCGCCCGGGGAGTGAGGGGAATCTCGCTCAGGGACGGGGATAAGGTCGTCGCCATGGAGATCGTGGATAACACCGCCGCGCTCCTCGTCGTCGCGGAGAGGGGATTCGGAAAACGGACCCAGTTCTCTCAGTTCCGCAAACAGTCACGCGGCGGGAAGGGAATCATCGCGATGAGGACCGGCGAAAAGAATGGCCTCGTCGTGTCCGCAATCAGCGTGCGTGACGACGATGAGCTCATGATGATCACGGCGAATGGCATGATGGTCCGGACGGCGGTTAAGGAGATATCCACAATCGGGCGGGCCACGCAGGGGGTGAGGGTGCTGAGACTGGAGGAGGGAGACCGCGTTTCATCTGTCGCCAAGGTGATCAGCGATGAGGAGAACGGGGGAGGAAGCGCTGAAAACGCAGCGGGTGTCGAGGAGATTTCCGGCGGCAGCGAGCCGTCATCGTGAATGCGTTCGTGTGTGTTTCATGTAGGCCGTGCGTGGGGGAGAGTCAATAATATGACCAAAGGTACGCCATGCTCGATATTAAAATGATCAGAAAAGACCCTGGAACGATAAAGGCCGCACTTGGGCGGCGGGGAGATACGAGCGCCATAGATAGACTTCTGGAACTAGATCGGGAGAGGCGCGAGCACCTTGTGACTATAGAAAGCCTCAGGAGCCTGAAGAATCAGGCATCAAAAGAAATAGCGGATCAGGTGCGAGATAAATCTGGCAAGGCGGCTGGGAAGTGGAAACCGAGGATACCAGCTGACATAGAAGAGAAGATCAGGCAACTGGAAAAACTGGAACCTGAAGTGGAGCGGCTGGAGGAAGAAATAGCTTCATTGCTGCTCGTTATCCCAAATATGCCACATAATACGGTTCCATGTGGAGGATGTAGTGATAATAATATACTTGTCAAGCATATTGGGGAGATTCGTAAGTTCGAGTTCAATCCGCTGCCGCACTGGGAGATAGGTGAATGTCTGAAAATCCTGGACTTTGAATCGGCATCGAGGATGAGCGGATCAAATTTCCCGCTTTATAAAGGGGCTGGAGCGAGACTGGAGAGGGCACTCTACACATTTATGGTGGATTTGCACGTGAGAGAGCATGGCTACACCGAGATCATACCGCCGTACATGGTGAAGCGAGATTCAATGAGGGGCACGGGACAGCTCCCGAAATTGGAAGAGGATATGTATCTATGCGAGGCGGACGACCTTTTTATGATCCCCACTGCAGAGGTTCCTCTCGTGAACATGCATCGGGAGCAGATGCTTGATGAACGGCTTCTCCCAATCAGTTATGTCTCGTATACACCATGTTTTCGGCGGGAAGCGGGATCCTACGGGAAAGAGACGCGAGGGCTTATACGCGTTCATCAGTTTGACAAGGTTGAGATGGTAAAATTCACCAGGCCTGAGGATTCATACGGCGCGCTCGAGCAGATGCTGCTCCACGCTGAGGCAGTGCTGAGGCTGCTCGAGCTTCCCTACCGGGTATTCGAACTCTGCGCGGGTGAGATCAGCTTTGCGTCGAGCAAGACCTACGACATTGAAGTCTGGGCGGCCGGCGTGGGGAAATGGCTCGAGGTAGCATCGATAAGCAACTGCGAGGATTTTCAGGCACGGCGGGCTGATATCAGGTGCAAGAGGAAAGAGGGAAAGGGGACATTTCATCCACATACCCTCAACGGATCCGGCGTTGCCCTCGCGCGTACGTATCTCGCGATACTTGAGAACTATCAGCAGGAAAATGGAACCGTGATGGTACCGAAGGTGCTCATCCCCTACATGGGAGGGATTGAGGTAATCAAATAGTTGTAAAGCAGGGACTCGCGGTGTCCTGATGAGCGGTGGTATGGACAGTTCATCAGATAAGATACGCTGCCCATGAGAAGAGCGCTTCATCCAGGTTGGTTGAGCTGCGTGCGGAAGTAGCTGTTTGCCCTCTTCATGTAGCTCTTTAACGGCATGAGCTCGCGGCTCACCGCGCGGAGGGTTTCGGGGGCGATCCTCCCTTCCCTCACGAGCTGGCGGCCCGCCTCCCTCGCCGCGGCGAAGACATCGTCCGGCGACATCCCGTGCGCTATAAGCCCTTTCAGCGCTTCGCCGTGCGGCCTGAGGAGGGCACCGGCGAATCCAGCATTCATGTTCCTGCACATTGCCTTCACGTGCTCCACGAGCGGGCCGAAGTTATCAATCTCCCAGAATCCGCAGTTAGAGACGAGAACGATCTTGTCGAGCGTCTTGCCTCCTCGCGACGGGTGCCGGCAGTGCCCATCCCGTAGCTCGATAGTCGGCTCCACCGAGGGTATCATTCGGTCGAGCAGATTCTTCAGCGTGCCGCTCATACCATCAACATACAGCGGAGTGGCCAGCACCAGGACATTTGCCGCGCGCAGCTTCGGGAAGAGTATATCCATGTCGTCCCGCTGACAGCACTCACCCGGTTTCTTGAGCCAGCAGTAAAAGCAGCCGAGGCAGGGGTTGATTGTGAGCGTGCGGGCGTAGATGAGTTCAACCTCCGCACCTTCTCCTCTCATCCCCTCGATGAACGGATTCAGGATGAGTGCGGTATTGCCGTTGTTCATCCGGGGGCTCGCATTGATGGCGATCGCCTTCATATAGCGGTTCTCCTCTGAACGAATAAAATCAGGTTGAGCTTTGCCTCACTGAACCAGTCAAAAGCGTCCCTGCCCCTCGCCCAAGGCGATCACGTCGGAAGCTCGTCCGCTGCCTGCGACGGACAGCCCCTACCGTTACCCGCCTTTGGCGGATTCCGCCCTGTAGGAGAGGGGATGTTCCCGTAATGGGTCAGAAGGTGTGAAAAAATTAAAATTACAGCCTGAATTTGCTAAAGCAAGAACTTGTCATTGCGAGCGGAGCGAAGCAATCTCTTGTCTCCCATAGAGTTGAGATTGCCACGTCCGCCTCGTCCCGCTAAGCGGGACTCGGCGTCCTCGCAATGACAACCTTAATGCTGATTTTTTCACACCTTCTCACTTACAGGGTCAATCCAGCAATGAATTGCCGCAGATGAAAAGGATTGTGTGAGTGGTCAGGGTTTTTTGCCGCTGATACATGCAAATACACGCTGATTTTATATAGGTGTATCAGCGTTCATCCGCGTAAATCTGCGGCTACCCCCTATAACTGTCCCATTATGATGTTCCCGCCTTATCCATAAGATTGCAGCCAGGTGGATGCAGCTTCGCTCTCGCGGCGCTGAGGTTATTTCAACTGATAATGGATGCTGGGAGGAGGCGTTGGCGGAGTCCCCTTTCGGCGCCACACGCCGTAGAGCGCGCCACCTACCGCGACAACAAGGACCAGGAGGAAAGTCTTTTTTGCCACTCCTCTTGAGCGTGCCGGCTTCTCTGCCTGGGGAGGGCGCTGCGCTGCCTGCGGCTGCGAGGCGCTCGCCTCCGGTGTGAGTGCGGCGGCAGGTTTAGAGGGGGCCTTGGCGAAGGCCTTGGATAACAGTTCTCTCGCTTTTGCGTCTCTGACCTTCTTTTCTTTCGCACCCACGACCGCCGCGATGAAACGGTTGCCGCCGCGCTTTGCGGTGGCGACGATTGAATAGCCGCCGAGCTTGAAGTAGCCCGTCTTCAGGCCATCGCATCCATCATAGTTCCCCAAGAGTCGGTTGTGGCTGCGCATCTCCATTTTCCCGTTTCTGAAACCGCGCACCTGGGTAGAGGTGTATCGCAGTACATCAGGGTACTTGAGGAGTGCGCGTGCGAGTGCTACGAGATCGCGCGGCGAGCTGACATCCGGCTCCTGATCCTTAGCTGGCGGCAGGCCGTGAACGGTGTGGAATTTAGTCTGCTTCATGCCAAGGGCGTCGGATTTTTCCTGCATCATGCCGACGAACGACTCTGTTGAACCGGCAATGTGTATGGCAAGCGCCGTTGCGGCGTCGTTGGCAGACTGGACGCTGAGTGCGTACAGGAGCTCCTCGAGGGGGAATACCTCCTTCTCCTTCAGGTACACCTGGGAGCCGCCGATGCGCGAGGCGTCAGCGGTGACGGGGACTTTGTCGCTCAATGTGAGGGTATGCTGCTGAATCTTCTCCTCGATGAGCAAAAGGTCCATCAGCTTGATGATGCTTGCGGGGTAGCACTGTGCGTCGGCGTTGTCCTCAAAGACAACCTCTCCGGTGTCGGCATTTGCCACGATGGCACCGAGGTAGGGCGTGCCTGTCCGCTCAGGAATCCTCGCGCGCCCCGATGCCGCCTTGGATTTTGCAAGGGCTGCGGGGAGTGCGAAGTGACACGCTAAAAACAGCACGCTGCTCACGGCAAGTAGCTTCTTCATAAGATCTCCCTGTGAGGTAGTTGTCTTTCCGATTTTCATGCGCCGCACATTCTATCATAAATACGGCGAGGGGAAGAGAAAGCAGTCTCTGGCTCAGAGCCGCGATAGGGAAGATAAGATTGCAGCAATAAATGTGGAATAAAATGCCGGCTCACTTCGTCCTATATATGGAAGGATGAATGCGCCTTCGCTTGTGCGAGGGTGCGAAGCGGTTGAAAGGAGGGATGGCGTATGGAGTGGGACGAGGAAGCTGCACGCGGAGCGGTGAGCGCTTTCAGCGGACTCTTCAAGGAGCTGGAGGCATCGTATCCTGAGTGCATCAGGAAACTGAGCGCCGCATGGAGGGAGGGCTACCTCCGCTGTGGACACAAGAGACTGGGGCGCATCCTGTTAGGGTACTCGCCCGAGGAGGCCTGCAAGGTGAGAGCGGCGAAAGAGTAAGGGACACGGGTCCCCATCGCCGACAGGTCTGATGAATGTCTCGCGGGTGGCGGCGGACGTCCGGGCTCATTGTTCCGCGTGTTGACATGGTGCCACCGCTGACGATGGTGCTGATATAAGTATGGGCTTCCCCGGACACTGTAGCGCACCCTTGAGGGTGCGCTACAGGGCCCTTAAAATTAAACACTTGTATGCGCATCACCGCGGACATGCCAGGCACAGTTTGGTCTAAGGCGACGGCGGCCGCTGTGGTATTATGATGGCTCCGTATGAAAGACATGCGTGAGCTCCTGGATGAGGCGCGCTCAAAGAGCAGCTGCAAGAACATCCATATCGGGGCGGTGATCGAAACTCCCTCGGGGGGGTATGTTCTCGGCTGGAATGGCCCGCCGGGAAGCGCCGGAAAACACACCCGATGCAGGTTGGGAGGCCCGATTACGCCTGAGAACATGCGGCGATGTCCCGGCGTGCACGCCGAGGTGAGGGCGGTATGCCGCGCGGCGGAGGCCGGGATACCCGTGAGGGGAGGCACCATGTACCTCTCTGAGTGGTTCCCCTGCGCCCCCTGTGCAATGGTCATTGTCGAAGCGGGTATTTCACGTCTTGTGGTGGCAGACGAGTTCAAGTTCATCAAGGACGACTGCTATAATTTCGGCCTCGCCCGCGAGTACCTTCAAAAAGCGGGGATAACAGTCGAGGAGAGAAAGGAGCTCTCCCCCGGCCGCCATTGAGGAGGGGGGAGATCAATAGGGACCTCATGGGCGCTGTGTGAATCTCCCCGCAAAAGAAGCTGTTCCAAACGTAATGCCTCAGAAGGTGTGAAAAAATCAGCATTAGGGTTGTCATTGCGAGGCGGACGTGGCAATCTCAATTGCTTGCAAGACAAGAGATTGCTTTGCTTCACTCGCAATGACAATTTCTTGCTTTGGCAAATTCAGGCTGTAATTTGAATTTTTTCACACCTTCTCAGTTACGGGTGGTATAGATTTGTAGGGGTTCGATTTATCGAACCCGGGCGCGATAAATCGCGCCCCTACATTACGAAAATACTGCATCTGCCCCACCATAGCTGACCCATTACTTCGAAACTAATTCGTCCCTTGTGGTAAGTTTGATTTATCAGAAGGCATATTTTATCCGCCTACGCAGAAAACCACGGCTTTGGCCGTGCCTGCACGCAGGAGTGCGTTTCGGCACGCAAGCGTGGATGAATGCGGCGGATAACCCGACGAAGCTTGCCGGTAGGCATGCCTAGCGTAGTCGGGTATGCTTCGGCCGCCTGCGCTCCAGAGCTTCAGCGTCGGAGCGCGGATTCCGCCGAAGTAGTGGAGGAACCACGGGAGCCAAAGGCTTCCCTTAGGGACTTGCCCGTGGGGCTCCATGTGAGGTGGAGAAAGCTGTAACAGAGCGGCTATGACTTTAGAAGGCGAAGTATGGTAGCATAGGGGTGAACGAGGCGAACCGGCTGCGGCGGTTGGAAAAGGGTAGCGCAGCTGGAGCGCACATGGAAATTGGTAGAATCCGGGGGGATCCCGCGCTGATGAAAGTCAGGATAGCCGTCACCATTGCAATTTGCGCCGCGATAATCGTGGCCACAGCGTGGCTCTGGCTCAATGAGCGCCTGGGCGTGAAAGAGTTGCGGATTGCTGTCGGGCCGGCAGTGGGGTACACCTACGAGCTGGGGGAGGCCTTCTCCCAGGTCATCGCCGCGAACAACCCACGCATCCACATCGTGCTCTGCGAAACTGAGGGCATGCAGCAGAGCATTGACGAGCTCAGGTCGGGGAAGGTCGACATGGCTATCGCGACGATGTCCATGGGCGTCGGCGTCAACATCAGGACCGTGGCGCTCCTCTATCCCGATCTCTTCCACCTCGTGGCACGCAGGGCTTCCGGTATTAGATCCGTTGAAAACCTGAAGGGAAGGAGGGTGCTGGTCCCCTCGGAGGGTACCATCGCCTGGCGCGACTTCCATTCGCTGCTCCAGCACTATGGCATGAACAACAGTGACCTGGTGGTAAGGGAGTTCAGAGCATCGGAATTGAAGAAAGCATCTCTGTCGGAGATCGAAAAGCAGAAGGTTGATGCCATTTATGCCAGCCTGCCACTCGGTGAACCGCTCATGCGCAGACTGGTGCGGAACGGAGACTGGCAGCTCATTCCAATCGACCAGGGAGCTTCGATGAAGATCACCATGCCGTATCTCGCGGAATTCAAGATTCCGCGCGGTACGTATCGGGCATCCGCCCCTGCCGTTCCTGACCGCGACCTCGAGACGGTCGGCACGCAAACCGCGCTCTTCGTCCACTCCACTATCCACGCCTGGGCGGTGTACGATATCACGCGCATCCTGTTCGAGCACCAGAACGAGCTCATCGCGCGCACTCCTCTGGCCGCTCTCATCAGCTCCCCCGATAAAACCAGGATTCCAGGCCCGGAGGTCCACTGCGGCGCGCTCGCCTACTACAACCGCGGGCAGCCCGACGTGATCAAGAAGTACTACAATGAGATCTGTTTCTTCTTCACCCTTGGCCCGATGCTCCTCTCCGTGCTCATGGCGATACGGGCGCGTCTCCAGTCAAAGCGGCTGAAGCGCATCGATGGATACACCCGGAAGATCGCGGAGCTATTCATGGAGATCGATTCGTCAGCCGATCTCCAGAGCCTGATCGGGCTGGAGCGCGAGCTCCTCAAGCTTTTTGCTCAATCGCTGAAGGATCTTGAGGGAGGGAGATTGACCACGAATGATATCAACTCGCTCTCCATGATCTGGGACAAAGCGATTGACGCCGTCCACCATCGCCAGGCGGTCTGGGCGAGGAAGGGGTAAGGAATCAGGTAGAGGGGCTCAGCCATCCCAGTCGCTGCCGGTGCTCACTATCCCCGTGATCCGCTGATAGATTCGATGTGCGTGCCTGGCATACCCGTTGCGAATGAGGCGGGAAGTTCTCTTATGAAAAGGAACCGCAATTTATCACTGCTGATAGCGATTGTTCTGGGATCGATCATAATCGGTTGCGCTCCTCTATTCCACCGTGCTACGAAGGCGGGACCGGGAAACAGCAAAGTCCTTCCAAAATCCGTTCATTCCGGATCAGCAAAAGACTCTTTACCAAACAGTTTGCGGATATATATGATCGATGTGGGTCAGGGAGACTCCGCGCTCGTGATCTTCCCGGACAGGCGAACGATGCTCATCGACGCGGGGGAGAAGTGGGCGGGGCGAAAAATAACCGACCTCCTCGGCAGGCTGGGAATTAACAAACTGGATATCCTTGTTGCATCCCACGCCCATCCCGACCATGTGGGGGGTTTCTCGACGGTGATTTCGGAGGGTTGTGCCGACTCATCCACGATGGCATATGGCTGTTCGGATGGATCGTGGAACGGGATGACGTGGCACGGTATTAATGCCGGGGATGTCATCTATAGCAGCAGCGGCGCAACTGCCACATGTTACGCAGTGAATGGCCATATCGTCGGTGGAGCATACGTTGAGCCGGAAAGGAATAAAAACGCCAGGAGCATCGTCCTGGATATCAGGTTCGGGGGATTCGACTACCTGACAGGGGGGGATCTTACCGGCTCCGGGAATCATCCCGACGTCGAAGACCCCCTTGGAGATGCGCTCGCCGCGAAGGGAATCCACATTGATGTGTACAAGGTTCACCACCACGGCAGCAAATACAGCTCCAATCTCTATTTCCTCCAGAAGATAATGCCCGAGTTTGCGATGATCTCTGTGGGGGATGGGAATCCGTTCAGGCATCCTACCCGTGCCGCGCTGAACAGGCTTAATGACCCCAGCGTCCACGTGGTGAGGATATTCCAAACAGAAGAAGGTGAAGGCGGGACCGCGTCAAACGTCACCGTGGCCAACGGCCAGATCGTGGTCTCCACCGATGGAGCCAGCTATAGTTTTACCAACGAAGGTCCCGAAAGCACCACGTTTTCCTATGGCCCTTATCCTGTGGATGAATATGTACCCCCGTGGCCTATGTTTCACCATGATACGCGCAATTCTGTCGAGAGTACTTATCCAGGCCGGCATACTGGGACTATCTCATGGAGCTATGCAACAAAGGGCGTAGGGAATGTGAGTTCGGTCAGCACTGATACTGATGCCACGGCTTGTTTCTGGTGCGCTGGCGCCAGCCTGTGTATTTTTCTTCCCAGGGGAGATAGTCCTGGAACTATGTCATGAGCTTTCTATGATTGGATAGAAGGCTTGACGTTACCACACGATGTACTGATAATAAAACTGTTGGGGCATTTCGGAGGGGTGGCTGAGCGGACGTCGAAGATCCGCCTCTGACGGAAAGGCGCCGGTCATGAAACAATGGCGCTGGTCGCGGCACCATGGGAGGGGGCATCTATGAACAGGCCGAGGCTGCTACGAGTGATAAATTGCATCTTATTCCTTTCGTTTGTCATGCAGGCAGTGACGGCTGGCATCATCATTTTGCGGTTGAGGGTGCCTCATACGCGGATGGTGTTTGAGCTCCACGAGCTTAACGGCGTGTTGTTCATTGCCCTGGCGCTGACACACATTGTGCTCAACTGGGGATGGGTAAAAGCGAACTTCCTTGCGCCGGCGAGAGCTCCGCGCATGTAAGCACGGGGGGCAAGAGCGGAATCCTGCGAAGCGCAACTCACAAGCACCACCGGTGTGAGCTCAAGGGGCTTCCACGGGGCAAGGCGTGAGAATCGCAGGGCACAGCCCCGATCCCTTTATCATGGCAAGGGGAGCGGTCGGGATATCCGGACCGTTAACGTACCGCCATAAATTTCTTCGTGTCCGTCCTACAGATAGGGCACGCCAATCCCGGAAGCACATCCACCACGTTCCCACACGTAGGGCACACCATAAACTCTTTGTTCTGACCTTTCCACGCATCCAGATTGCTGAGGGCCTTCCTATACCATGCGGCGTGGACGGCTTCGGCTTCCTTTGCATCTTCGAAGACATCGACTGCAGAGGCATTAGCTTCCTTCTTGGCCTGCGCGATGAATCCCGGGTACATCACTTCGCTTTCGTAAATCTCGCCCTTAAGCGCCGCTTGAAGATTCTCCTTCGTTGTCTTTACCACCGGTGTTTCAATCTTGGCCTTCGCGGTGCCGCCGAGCTTCTTAATCTCCTCTGCGTGCCGCTCGTAATGTACCTGCTCGGCCCTGGCGGCCGCCCTGAAAAGGCTCGCCGCCTGTCCATAGCCTTCCTCGTCTGCTTTCTTGGCAAATGCCAGATAACGCGCGTGGGCACTGCTCTCGCCGTCATAGGCGGCTGAGAGGTTGTCGAGGGTGGCTTTTGACGGGGGAGCGGCCTTCTCCTGGGCACAGGCACTGAGAGAGAGGAGCATGAGTGCCCCCAATGAGACCATGGCATATGCTGCCCGTGTGCATGTCCGTTCCATGATAATCATGGCAACCTCCTTTTCGAGTGGTGCGCATCTCTTTGTACGCTCGCTAAAAAATATACTAGATATTACCATAAAACGTCATCAGCAAGTACACATGAGCTTATGTCAGCTCTGCGACTCGGCTTGTAGATTAAAATGAAGAAATCGACGTGTCAACTGAGATTCTATCTGATAAGATGCGCCCATGAACAAGATCCCTCACCCGCACAGGCGGATTCGGGATCCGAGATATCATGATGCAAAGATAAGACCTCTCACCCCCTGCGGGGGTTCGAGGTCCGCAATTTCCGGGGGAAATTGCGGAGGGGTGGCTGAGCGTGAGATCCTTCACCTGCGTGTGCAGGTTCAGGATCCGCTATCTCATGCAAGTTACGATCACCGCGTTCCGTAACTTGCTGAGCTAGCGGACGAAAGCGCCGGCCGGTCTTGAAAACCAATCTGGGCACTTTTCTAATTCTCTCCTACCCAACCTATTATGTTACCTGCCAATAAGTTACGACAATAACCTTGAGTAGCAAATTAGGCGCGTTTTGCTACGTAAAGGCCATGATATAGTCACAATTTGGACACAAGACGCTTACCTGAGTACGCGATGGGTGATTGAGGCCTAGCATCGAAGAGGAGGCCCCAAAAATCGCCCTAAAATAATCCCTGCCTTAATCCTTTTCGAGAAAGGCAAACTCTGGGAAACCAGAGGACGCAAAGCCACTGGTTCTGCCGCAGGCCAGGGATTCGCCCCCCGCCCCCTAAAGTACGAAGAATAGCGTCACAAGCGTATTGCGCCCACTATAGCCGCCCTTAGCCCATCGAGCCTGCTAACAGAACCACAAAATCAGTGTGTCTGAATGCGCAGTTTAGTTGCCGGTTCCCTTTTCAATCTTTATCAACAAGGTCAATGTGGAAGATCAATCACTCCCTTGCCAGGCTCTTCCCATGACCTTTATCTGTGATTTTGGCACCAGATTAGTTTTGAAACCCTACGCGCCTCCGGAGAGCCGGAGAACACCGGCATAGCTAATTTATCCTGAGCAGCGTCGATCCACCCATCTTCGGACCGGGGGAAAGCCGTGAATGAGTACGGTTCAGCCGATGCTGCGCAACCATCCCATGTATGCACATGTTTGAGGATTATTAATCGCCTTCTTTAAGGTTTTCTTAACGTAGAAGTAGAGAAGCATCTTTCTCAATGGATAAAGCCATTTCAGTGAAGATGCCGATTTGAGCGCTGTTCGAACAGATTCTTTGAAGGAATAGAATTCCCTGTACATATCGAATATGACCTCGTGCAGCCGAAAGGGCGTGAAGTTCTTGGGGCTCAGTACCACATGTTGCGCATCGTAAAGATGAAAATTCTCTGTCAGGACCCGGCCCTCCCTTTTCATGTCCTCTCCAAATTTCGTGCCTGGCATAGGAGTCGGCGTTAAATACTGGACGCTGTCAAGATTGTGCTTGGCCCATCGAGCCGTCTCCATGAGGCTCTGCTCCGTATCGCCATCTCCGCCTATCATCATCATCCCGTGAATCCAGATGCCGGCTTCCCGGAAAAGTCTTACCGCTTCCTTGTTCCTTTTTGCATCGACCTTTTTATTCAAGGATTTCAGCGTTTTGTCGCTAATGGATTCAATTCCCACGAACGCTATGGTCACTTCTGCCTTTTTCAGGAGGCGCAGCAATTCCCTGTCAAAGGCGGCGGAAACGCACAACTGGCAAAGAGACACTTCCCTGTTGAGACGTCTCTCGATCATCATACGCAGCAGTTGCTTTGTTTCTTCCGGCTTGCCGGCAAAATTGTCGTCAGTAAAAAAAACATATTTCGGTGATTCAGCGTGTATGCATTCCAGATCACTGATAATCGATTCGTTAGACCTCCTTCTATAACGGCTTCCATACAACGATGAGACCGAACAGAAATCACATTGCATGGGACAACCCCTCGAGGTATATACCGGCCAAACCCATGCATGTTTCCTGGTATTTTCATCATAATGCGGCGCCGGCAATTGCGATAATTCATCTTCGGTCAATGGTTCCGCAGGCTTCGTATGTACGATCCGTGCGCCTCTTTTATAGCTTATACCATCCACGCCATCGGGTGCGCCGTTATTCACCAGTGTCCTCAGCAATATGGGAAGCGCTTTGTCTCCCTCTTTCCTTATCACAAAATCGGCCCACTCCAGGCACTCTTCGGGACGGTATGTTACGTGTGCCCCGCCTGTAATGACGGTCCCTCCGGGATTGAGCCTTTTGTAGAGGAGCCCCAGCTCCCTGGACTGCGAAATTGTCCTGGAGATGGTCGAGATTAGCAGAAAATCGGACACGGCAATCCTCTCCATATCTCCCGGATTCAACCGTCCCTGGGGTTTATTGAAGGCGGGATTGATGCTTACCACATCTGCGAAGCCTTCTCGCAGCAATATCGCATGAAGCAGGGGAATAGCTCGTGCAGGCAGCTTGAAACCGCAGAATAAATCCTCCACCGGTTCGCCGTTTAGTTGCCCGAACGCCATCGCCGGCAATTCAACAAGCGTGATTGCCCTCTTGTCCACTCTGACAGCCTCTCTATTCCAAATCGAGTATATAAAAATAATTGAGCGGCGTCCAGTGGCGGGAGTTCCCCGAAATAGCGGATAAACACCCATCTGCTGCGCTCTCTACTGCGTGTCCTTGTGCGGCGTATCCGTCGAAAAATCAGACCTCGTCTATTGACTGAGAATGTTCTGATGCAGTGAATTTACATTTTCTCGATTATAGAAAAAGGGCCCTGGAATTGCTTCCAAGGCCCTTAACCCGACTTTCGCAACTGGGGTACATACAAATACCTAACTCATTGGAATGCAACAATCGCACCCCAAAGGTCTGTACTACATTTCGACTTCTCTTTTTGCAGTAATCCGTGGTGGAGGCTGCGCG